>Ga0208425_1000666_pt1 | contig 11791 bp, 16 predicted proteins | sample DEB08_DNA_4_FD_185496 | JGI IMG/M metagenome (GOLD analysis project Ga0208425, IMG submission 185496) | Aqueous microbial communities from the Delaware River and Bay under freshwater to marine salinity gradient to study organic matter... | ecosystem: Environmental > Aquatic > Marine > Coastal ...
TCTAAACTTTCCCTTTTCTAAAAAAAACTGTCACGATTTCTATACAAAATAAATTGATTCGGTTTCGTCCCCTTATAATTTTTCCTGTCGTCCGGATGGAATAACGCTTTGCCCCTTTCTAGTCGGCTTTGTAAGATTCTCTTTTTTTCTTCGCTCCCTGGCGGGGCGTCGGTCGGCTTGTCATCCAAAGGCGGATTAAAATTATTATCGTTTCGAAAGTATGCAAGCCAATCGTTTACCGTTTTAAGTTTTTGTTTTTGCTTTTTTGTTAAAATGCTGTTTAAGTATGATTCGCAGTCTTTCCCGCATTTGTGGAACTTCTCATTAATAACGTAATTCAAATCGAAATTTTTAAGTTTCCCACAATCGCAAACGCAAGCGACGAAAAGACGCCCGTTTACCGCTTCGGGTTCTTCGACAACAGTTAAAAAGCCAATCTTCAAACCGACGGGGAACCGGGCCGCGTAAACCCTCCGGCGATTCTCTAAGGATTTTTCCCTTCGCTCTCTTTTAATTCTTTCTTCTTCGCTTTCCAAAACTCGATTCCCTTTTTCTCTGGTTGCGATTCCTTTAATTTTTTGATTCGTTCCCATCGTTTGGGAAACTTTTCAACAAACCAAAGCCCCGATTCGACCGGCGACAAATGCCAAAAAAACTTATGGCATCCCGCACATAATGCTTTTATGTTTTCCGGTTCCACCGCCAAAGCTCTATCTTTGGGCGTGTTTGGGATAACGTGCGAAGCGTCGATTTTATAACCTTCGCTTTTTGCTTTCCCGCATCTTTGGCAAATGTAACCGTCCCTTTCTTTCGCTATCCTTTTCGCTATTGTCAAACATTGCTTATAAACTTGGGTCGCTGTTGGTTTCTTCCGTGGCATTTTCTTTATTCATCGCTAGAAGCCACGGTTTTAGAAATCAAATATTCGTGGGCCCAAGTCCTAACTAAATGGGTTCCGACTGATTTTATCAAAAACTCCGCGTCGCTAATCGTCGGTTCTATTAGTTCATCTTCCAATTGGATAAATGAAAGCGAAAGCTGCGTGAGAAAAACTTGCGGATATTCTTTTTCTAATCGCGAAAAAACTGATTCCCGCAAACTTGCTAACATTTGGTCGGATTCAGCATTTCTTTTTAGCCATTCCGAAATAAATTCCTTTTTATTCTTCATCTGTTTACCTTCCTTGTAATCGTTTAATCTTTGTTTCTAATCTTTTCGATTTCTCTTTTTGCTTCTTCTTTATGTTTTCGAAATCGGCGTTCGCCCAAATAATCGACGAACGCGACCCCGACATAATAGCAAAGCATGAAACAAAAAATAAAAATAATCGCGTACTTCATTAGGTCTCTTTAGTGGGTTTGTGAATTGACTTCGTTTGAAACTTTAGAATCATCTTCTTTAAGCAATTCTAAGATATAACCAAGCGGACATTCGAATTCCCCCCAATCAACTAAGAAAGGATTTTCGTAAATCTCGTTTACTTTGCTGTCTATGACTTTTAATAATTCGAAACTTGCTTGTTCTTGCAAGCAGTCGTAAATATCATCGTCAAAATGAAAAAGCAAATCGTAACGTTTTAAGTTTCTTATAAAATCTTTGGCGTCGTCAACGTTATTAATTTGACAGTCGAAAATTTCGAACAAATGCTTTTCGTTTTTTGTCGTCATTACTAAACCCTTTCCAAATGCTGAAGAAAGTTTTTCCCTTTAGAGTCCCTTTAACTCTTATCGAATCTTAACGAACCCAAATTAAGAAATAAACCCCAATTGGCAAAAAAAACGACCCTGGCTTAATTTGCAAGCGTAAACGCAAGCATTTGGGCCAGGGTCGCCGGGGGAAGGATATTCTTAGGAAACCGCGGTTTCGTTAAAAACCACTTGGGCAAATGGTCCCAAAGCTCCGGTCGACGTTGTAACCGCCAAGTCGATAGAAATTACGTCGCCGGCACTAATCGAAGTCGACGTAATCGTTCCGCTGTAACCTTGGTCGTCGGTTTCTGAATTTGTGATATTAACCGCGGCGGTCAAAACGCTGGAACCATTAACTTTCAAATCAAAGTCGACATCGGTTGTCGTTCCGGTGTCCGCTAAAGAACAAGTAAATGTTTTAAGGGTTCCGCTATTGCTTGCAATACAAACCGTTTTATGGGTCGCCACCGGGGTATCGGATCGGTCTAAATCAAACGAAGTCGAAATGAATCTTTGTTGCTGCAATTTGGACGCGGCAATATTTGCGCCCGCCGAAACATCGCCATCTAAAACCGGCGAAACGATAATGTTTGAAGGTACTGTTAATTGTGACATTTGTTTTTTTCCTTGTTAAGTCATACTTCCAGGGGCCGAAGTTCCGGCAAAAAATAATTGAAAAGCGGTTTCCGCAAAACTTCCCGCGGTCCAAGGTCTAGCAAAATGCCAGGTTCCGCTCGTTTCTGTTGGGCTTGGGCTATCAAATCTAAAACCCATTTGAATCGAATAATATGATTTTGGACCTGGCAAAGATAAATTTTCCACTTCTAAACCCAATCGGTCGCCTTGGAAATTCCAGCTTGACGACTGCGGAATAGAAACTCGCGTTCTTTCGAAATCTGTAATTAAACGACCGCCAATATTTGGGAAACCTCCCGATTGTCTTTGGGCTGTATTAGCGGGCGGGCTGCTAAATTTTGGGCCGCTTTCGTCAGTCGTCCAAAAATACCATTTCGTCCCGTCGTCGAATTCGATATTTCGATTCCCGTTCGGGTATAAGTAGTCGATATTATCTTTTATCGCAAAATGTTGGTTTGTCGTATTTTTTAACGTGCTAAGCCAAACGGGGCGTTCCCCTGTTCCGTTTACTTCGTAATCCAAAACATAGGTCGCCATCGACCAGGCTTTTGATTTTCCGATGGGGTCTTGCCATCCTTCCCAACAATCGGCCCGCGGATAATTGTTTGGAGTATTTGCCAAATAGGTATCGTAAATAACCGACGGTTCCCGCGGGGGAAAGAATTCATTTAACGGCCGTTGATAACCAGGGGCGTCGGCTACCATCGTAGCGACGCAAACCCCGTCGATATGGATTTGAAAATAATCGTCGTCGGTGTCTCTATAGCTAGGCCATTTTGTAAACGCCGGAACCCCCAAAGGATTGTCGGCGGGGATTGTTCTTAATGGTTGACTAAAAAAGATCTCTATTAAATGTTCGCCAGGTTCAAAATCTATATCGTGGGCTTTCGAAATTGTGGTTTGTAAGTCGCTGTATCCCGTCCCCGCGGAACCGGCGTTTCCTTGATATTCTCGAAAGCTCCCGGTATTACCTTGGCATTGGCTGTAAGTCGTCGTCCAAAGTTTCCCGCCATCGACCGCCGAAAAAATCATTATCGGATCTTGGGAAGTGTAATTGGTTCCCGTCATTGGCCCATAAAAATCGACGTAATTTGAAAACAAAACAAAATTGCCGTTTTCGCAAACATCAATTCGAAAGCGTTTACAAATAATAGATTCGTTCGGTCGGTTGAAATATTCGATTCCGTCGACATCCCGCCCGCCCATCAAATGGAAAACGATACAATCAAAATCACCATAAAGCCGACCCCCAACATATTCGGTTCGGGTGTCGAAAATCATTCGGTTTTGTTTGCCGTCGTGGGTTCCGATTCCGCTTGGCCGATGTTGATTAAACCCAATCGGTTGTCCATTGGTGCGGGCTTCGAAAGCGTTTTCTTTCCGATAGTCTCCGTGTATCGGATGCCAATACAACAGATTCCACATTTCATCTTTATGGTGATATGGTTCGATAACCGTCATGGCGTCCCCGGTCCCGTCCCCCCGCCCCCGCCTGGGTTTGGGTTTTCGGCTTCTAAATATTGTTCTTCCAATATCCACCAATTGATTATCGTTTGGCCCCCCCCGAAACCTCCGCTTGGAATCGTAATCGGAACCCCTGGATTAATTAAAAACGCTTTCGCCCCAATTGCCGACGGATAGTTTCCGGTATTTAACGCGGTTACCACTTCGTCGAAATATGGCCCGGTTTCGGTTATTCGATGCTGTGTTTCGCTAATCCTTTCCGCTCGAACCAAATCGACTTCGCGGCTTTCCCCGCCGTAAGGAACAAATAATTGAATTAATCTTTCGTTTTCGGTTGCTCCCATTTCAACCGCGGAAAGCGTTTGATAAGCCTTCCATTTTGGCCCTTCTTCCTGCCCAAATTGCAATATCTCGAAATCGTTTGTATGGTGGGCGGAAAATTGGGTTCCCGCATCAATTCCGCCGCTTGCTTTATCAAAGCCGATAACGAAGGTATCTTTCGATTGTGCCCAACCGTATTCATTTGGTTCAACCGGCATCGAATTATTAAACGCCCAAGCGTCTTTTATCCAAATGTTAAAATCGTTTTCGTCTTTTACTTGGGAATAAGAATAAGCCGCGACCGCTGGATAATCGGCGGTTCCCTGCCCTTGGTAAGAAAATCGTTTTAAGAAAACCAAACCGAAAGGCGGAATCGTTTTGCCTGTTTTGTTTTGAAAAGCGAAACCCCCCTGTTCGTCGAATCCATTAGGGGCGATTGACGCGCTAGTAACCGAACCGGCCGCGACCATCTTTTTAAGTTTTATCGCCGTTTCTCGGTCGTTAAATCCGTAAACTGGCATTTAATCGTTTACCCCTTGAACGTAGATTTCTACGGCCGCCGCGTTTGCCCTGGCGAATAGGCTCGTGCCATTCATCTTAAAAACCATCGACGATCCCGCCGGTAATCTCATTCCGTAAACCCCGGTTGAAAACCCAAATTCAACGTAATTTGTGTCGTCTAGGTTTGTAATATAAGTCCAACCCGGCGTTACATCGCCGAACGAAATTGTTTCTTCCGATGTTCCAACATTTACTCCGCCAGGGGCGGGCGCAATCGGAGCGGCTTGGTCATAGCTTTTCGTCGAAGAAATCGCGGGAACCAACAAGCTCCCATTTGAAACCTGAATTCCGGTCGTTACTTTTATTTCGTCCGCCATTTTTCAAACCCTTAAAATAAGTTCATTCCGCTAAACGCTTTCGATTCGTAAATCTTAACTTCTAAAAAATGTATCGCTTCGTCCCCAGTTCGCTTAGTTCCATTTTCATTGATAAAAATGGGGGCAGTAACCCGCTTACCGCCTTCCTGAGCCGGAACCGGTTTCGCGGTATTACTTGCCGAAAGTTTAATAAGCGTCCCTTTTTGCGGTCCCCGCCAATACCAGGCTTTTGCGTTTGTTGTATTGATTGGCCGACGCGCTGCAATGTTTACGGTGACGTTGAAATAAAGCTGGTTTTCAAACTTTGCTTGGGTCGCGGAAATCCCAGTAACGCGAAGGGTTCCCGCGGGGAATGTTAAAAAGGTATCGCTGTTTACAGAATTTATAAATTCGTAAAAAGCCGATGGGGCATAGCTTAAAAACGCTTTGCTTATCGCTATCCCTTGGTCGGCGAAGTCTTTCTTTACAGAAAAAGATTCCCCATTTACGGTTTGAATCGCGTCCCCGTCCGCGTCTATTTCGGTGTCACCGGTTTCGTTAATAGTCGAAAAACTAATTATCGCGGGTTCGTTCCAAGGGTAAATTTGCTGGTCGGGGTCGTCGCTATTACTTTTCGGCGTCGAATAGTTTAGGGTCGCTTTGTAAACGATTGCCGATTCTTTGGTAACGCTTTTGCTTTTCAGCGTATACGCCAAACCTAGTCGGGGATGGATCGAACCCAAAGACGGAAGAACCGCGTTAAACGACGCTTCGTTATCTTTGGCGGCATCATCGGAAACCCCTTGCATAATACGAACCGCGGTCGCAGAAACCAAACCTTCGTCGTCCAGGTTTGAATTTTGATTGTTTCCAAATGTTTCGTTTATCTCGAAAGCCATATTAAACCCCTTCGGTCGCGGCCCCTTCGCTTGGATTCTTTACGAAAACCGATAAAGCGTTACTAATCGAAGCCCCTTCCCCGACCGCCCCGGTAAAGATTCCGCTTAACACGTTTATTCCTTCTTTAACTTCGTCGATTCCCTTACTGATTAATTCCGTATTCTTCGCGGTTTGTTCTTCGGGCGGGGATTTAATCGACTTCCCGGTTTGTAAGAATCGGTTTCCTTCGCCTTCCAATTTGCCGACGAACCCTGGCCCCAAATCTATTTTGTCGATTTCCTTACCTAATCCTTTAAGAAGTCCAGGAAATAAATCGTCTTTCTTTTCGGCCCGTTGTTTTCTTGCTTCCGTTTCTTTTTCTGCTTTCTTCTTTTCCGCCTCGATTCTCTTTTCTTCTTTTATTCTGGCGGCTTCTTGCTCTCTTTTCTTTTCATCTTCAGCCGCTTTTTTTTGTGCTTTTTCTTCGCGTTCTAAATCTTTTTCGGCCTGCCTTCTCGCATCTTCTCTTTGATTCATTTCCTCATTTAACGCGGCCATTCTTTGTTCATTCGCCTTCATTCTTCTTTCCCGGTCAGTAACCCAAAACGAATCTTCCATCATTTTGCGTTCTTCAGATAAACGCCGATATTCGGCCGCGGCTTCCCTTTCTTTCTTTTTTTGTTCTTCGATAAACTCATTCGTCATTTGGCGGCGTTTTTCCAAATCTTCTTCTTCGCTGATTGCCGCTTGTTTATCTTCTAATTTCCATCCCCGATATTTTGCGGTCGTGGCGTTTAGGTTTGCCATTTCGCGTTCGGCTTCGTTCAATGCGGAAGCGACCCCGCGGATTTTGTCGATAACATCCGCCAGGGCGTTACCTAATTGAACGCCCATTGCAACCGAAGCCGCTGCAATCCCAGCGAATCCCGCGGCCATTGCTGTTTTGGCCCCCAATCCAGCCTCTTTTAATTCTTCCATAGCATTAACCGCGGCCCCGGCTTGACCGATGAAACCCGCAAAAGGCACGTTTGACATTGCCGACGACATCGCCCCAAACGATTTTCCGGTGTCGCGGTTTTGCTTTTCTAGCTTATCCACTTCCTTTTCGGTTTTCTTTACGCTGCTTGCGACTTTATTTAGCGCGGGGCTTGCCTTGTCCGATGCGGTTATAGCGATTTCGACGCCGGTTTTTGTACTTGCCATTTTTCTAATCTTCCAAACTAGGTCGTAAAATGGATTCTTGCGAATCTAAAAACCTGGCGGCTCGAATAAACCAAGAATCTTGGTCTAAAACCCCGCCTTCTATCGGAAGCAAACCTTTCTTAAAACAAGCCGCCATTTCGACAAAATCCAAATAACCCGATTCAATGTCTTTTTGTGGACAATGTTTAATTTCAAATCGGCCGCTAAACCCGCAAGATTCGCAACCGGTTTCTTCGCATTGTGGACAAACGACCAAAGCCGGCTCTAATTCGCTTGGGCAATCCCGACAAACGCTTGGCGAACAATCGCCGCAAAGTTTACCTGTCCTAATTAATGCTATAAGTCGAATTTTTTTTTATCCTCATTCGAAAGAAAGTTTCCGCCCAAAATCTTTACCGCTAATTGTCGGCCCTCGGTAAAGCTCAAAACGTCCCAAAGTTTATCGGGTTCATATTCTCCAAAATCTCCCATATTGGCCCAACCGGTAACCAGGTCGGCCAATACAGTAAACAGTCTTTCGAACATATCGCCTTCGGTCGTATCGGTCGCGGTTTCCCAAATTAAATCATAGGTTTCGGAAAGTTTCTTGGTTTGTCGCATTGAAAGCGACCGAACGAAAAACGCGGGCGGGGCGTCTTTCTCTTGGTCTGTGTCCAATACAACTACATTTTTTGAACCTGGTTCCAAAGATAGTGGCATAACAAAACCCCCGTTTTAATAATTAAAAAGCTATCGAAAAATCATCGGCGTTTAATTGGAAGGAAATAGTATCGACTTGATTTCCGCCCCGGTCGCCGGGCTGAATGTTTGTAATTTGATAATTCGACGAAGAAAAAACAACCGTGTCGGTTCCGTCGGTGATTGAATAACTTAACGCTTCTTCGGTTCGGCTTGTCCAGTTTCCGAAATTGTCTTGGGTCGCTACCAAAGACGATTCGGGGTTTAACGTCCCCGTCGGCAATCTATCGGAAACCATCGCGGACAAATAACCGGAAGCGTCGGCGGGGCTTTGACATTCGCGAAGAATAACCGAATTCCCCGCGTCGATTTCCAGGTTTTCAATACACGGAGTCCACGACCCGCCAATGGAAAAAGTAGCGTTCGCGGCCCGTAATGGTAATTCGGTCGGATAAGTCGGGGCCAAAATCGCGGCATCGGAAACCGCCATAAAAACGCCCGTAAACGTCCATTCAATCATCGCGGCCCGTCCGGTCGGAAACATTACCTTAAAGCTCCCCGCACATCCCCGCGCCCGCTCTAGTCGGCCATCTTTATAAACGCCGATTGTCGCCGTTTTAACGCCATTCGTTCCAGGGGCCGAAGCGACGGGGGCGAATGTCGAACCCGTTTTAACCCAACCGCAAGCCGGAAAGAAAACGTCCGCCCAACCGGGAACCCCTCCGGCCCCGTCTCCGGTTAATTCGGTTTTGAATGTAATCGACGCCCCGTAACCTTCGGGGGTCGCTTCCAGGTTCCCAAATCCGCCCTGTTGGGTTCGGGGCGTCATAGCAATGTTTGGGGTAATTTCCGCGTCGAAAACATTGTAAGCCGCGTCGGTAGCGTCTAAGGTTTCAGCGGTTCCGACCGTTGTTTCAATGGCCGCGGCCAAGACTCGTTTTCGTGTTAGTAACATTTCTTTTTATCTCCGATTGTAAGGGTTGTTTTCGTCGGTTCTAAAAATTACTTCTAGTAAAATGTTTTGGGTCGCGTATCCGTCCAAAACATTTTTTTCCATCCCGGTAATTTTCGAATCTATCGCTTCCCCGCCCCATTGATACCAGGCGGTCGGGGTCGTCATTGTTTTAATTGCTCCCGCTGCGAAGTCGGACAAAACCGAATCCAAGGCTTCGGAACTGGTTTCGGTTTGTCTTGCAATACAAACGATTTGGTAAGGAATCGTAAACGCTTGGGCGGGCGGGTTTCCGTGGCAAGAATAATCTTCGTTTGTGGTCGGGTCTTGTTGAACAATTACGACCTGTTTATTCGCTGGCGAAAAATCCGATAACATTTCGGTTCGTATTACTTGAACCTGGTTATCGAAATCGAACAATCGGTTTTTGATTGCTTCGGTTATCTTTTCAATTACGGGGAAACTCATTTGGAGACCCCTTGTTTTTCCGCTTCCTTAAATTGCAAGAATTTAATTCTTTCTTCCATTTTAGTAATTAGTTGAAACTTAATTTTTAACGGTGTCTTTTCCATTAGACCGGAAGAACCCGCGAACAAAACCGCCGGGGAAACGCCTTTAGGAAACACCAAAGGAACCCGTTTCTTTGTTGCCCTTCTTGCGATTAATCCTTTCTTTTTGTAATCAAATCCTGAAGCAATTCGTTTCCTTCCTTCGTTTTTCAGCATTCGATAGGTTACGCCCTTTTTCGTAAACGAAGGCTTAAACAAACTAAGCGAAGGTCGGTTTTTTCTTTTTAGTTTAATAACCGCTTTCAAATGGTCTTTGCTGGCTTTGTTTCTTTGAATTAGCTTAGCAATATCTCTAGCAAGAAAACCCGAAGCGTAAAGTTTTTGTAATTCTTGTTTTATTCCCAAAGGTTGTTTTGTGCTTGATGCAACTAAAGTCGCGGTCTTATTCAAAACGACCGACATTTCCCGCGGTAATTTTTTGCCGATTTCGTCGACATACTTTGCCAATTTTGCGAAACCGTCTTTCGTATCGCTTGCGGTTACCGCGTTTACGTTTATTTCCATCCCGCTTACCTCAAACGAATAACGCAAGTTCCGCCGCTGTCATCTTCCAAAACTGCGACCGACATTCGAACCGGGGGCTTCCCGTTTCTCTTTGAAACCAAAACCGAATCCCCGCCGACATCAATTTCCGTCGACGAAATCCCCAAATCTTCGCAATTATAAACACTAATTACAATTTCTTCGGTAATCGCATATTCGACGGCATCAATAGCGGTCGGCGGGTCTCGGTTTACAATTGCCGCGACGGTTCTTTGGGTTCCGTCGTACTTGCAATAAGTAACGCACTCCCCGAATTGATTAATCAAAACGGGGAATCCGTTATTCTTAAAAAGTCTATCAAAGATAGTCATTTTTTTAGGTCGTGATATTGCTTAGCAAATGGCCCGCGGCGGGGTACAAAACCACTTCGTCGACATCATGGCGAACGCGGTAAATATCGGAACGAACCGCTTCGTCTCGATATTGTTCAACTGTTCCGCCGATGCTCGAACCGTCGGCCCCCCAATGGAAGGTCCGGCCCAAACATGGTTCGCGGAAATCGGCCCCGGTTGCAATCTTGGCAACCATCGCATATTCGCCCGACCAGATTTGTGCAGGGCTTGCGGTTTGGCCTTCGGCCGCTGAATTCTTAGAAGAACCGGCGACAATGATATAATCCAGGTCGAAAATTTCGGCCAAGATTTGCTCATTAACCAAGCCCGCGGCGTTCGCTTTACCGGCTCCGCTTGCGGCGATTCGGTCTTTAACCTGGTCGGTATTACGAATGTTTCGCATTACCTTTTTATTGACAATCAAAGCATTTGCCCAAAGACCGGAAGCGTCGTAAATGTTTTGAACGGCCGCTTCTACGTCCGTAATTGGGGTCGCGTTTGTTAGGTCGTCCCATTCGTTTGTTACGCCAGTGGTATAACTTGCGAAAGTCGTGGGATTATAAACCGCGTCCGCTACTCTTTGCTCGGCGTTACGCAAAACAGCAGAGTAAGCGCGAAGCGAAGCGATAACTTCGGCGTCGAAGTATTCCGCGTACATTTGGGCTTCGCGGTCGTCCACGGGTTCTTCGGCTCCGTGTTCTAGGCAAGTGTAAGTAGCGGGTTCGAAGGTAAAATTCCCGCGGGCGTAACCGCTACCAGGGGCGCGTTTTGTGTCGCGCTGTTGTAGCAATTGGGCCAAAGGAATCTTTCCAAAATTTCCCGATTGCGAAGCGACTTCGACAACGGGGAAAACACGATGGGAAACAAACCCTTGGGCGTCCATCGCCAAATCGAATTCCATAAACGATTCGGCAATGTCCGGTCGAAGGGTACTTAATGAACTTGATGGGTTCGGCATTTTATTAACTCCTTAAATTTTGTTTTAGCTGTTAGCAGTAATTCCGCCGACGACGGGCATTACTTCGATAACATCGTTATCCGCGGTCGCGGCTTCTAAAGCGATTCCGACCAGGTAGCTTGTAGCTTGGGCGGTGTCTTGAACTTTTCCGCTGGCTTCGGAATAAACCAAAACGCCCGCGTTCAATGCTTCGCTGGCAATCATTTTCATCGTTCCGGCTTTGCTGAAAAGCGCGACGTTAATTACATCGCCGGAAGCAAATGCTTCGGTCATACAAACGCCAATCCCGCGGTCGGCCAATCCCGCTTGGGTAACCTTACCGTCGGAGTCGAGTTTAACCCGTTCGTAAAGACCAATCGCAGCGTCGGCGGTTGCTGCTAAATATCCGGTGTCGTTAAATTGTGACATTTTCTAAAATCCTTTCTTAGTTGATTTCGGCTAAATAAGCGGCCCGTAAACCAGGGTTTCGACGGTTCGCATTACGTACCGCGTCGGCCCGATTTCGACCCTTGGCAATTTCTTTTTCAATCGCGTTTTGCCATTGCTCCGCGGCGGTTGCTTGGGGGCGTCCGCTTGCGTTCGCGACCGGGGAATTCCCCGATTTGGCTTTAATAACGATTTGCTTTTCTTCTTCTTCTTCTTCCATTGCTTCCACTTCGTAACCCGCGGAAACTTCTTCTTTTTCTTCTTCCATTGCTGAAAGTTTGGCTT
>Ga0208425_1000671_pt1 | contig 11771 bp, 9 predicted proteins | sample DEB08_DNA_4_FD_185496 | JGI IMG/M metagenome (GOLD analysis project Ga0208425, IMG submission 185496) | Aqueous microbial communities from the Delaware River and Bay under freshwater to marine salinity gradient to study organic matter... | ecosystem: Environmental > Aquatic > Marine > Coastal ...
TAGTAGACAGGTTGCTAAAGTCTAACATTCCCATGCCAACTACTAAAACATTGTGACCTGCTGGGATCTTTTCCAGAACGTAAATCTTGTCGTCCTGCTCATACCAGTTTCGTATTGCAACACGACCGGCTCTAGGCAGTTCTTCTCGTCCAGCAGTAGCAATAGCCTCGTCTACATAGCATGTGAATTGCGCGCCAGACGAGATCTGTATTCCAACCTTGATCGTAGACCCGACATTGTTTGCGTCGGTTACTGCTGTAAGACGCTCCCATCCCTTGCCTGTGTGTGCTGCCCCGGTAACAACTGATTCGGAATCTATCTGCACAAATGGAGAGATTCGGCTGGCAGTCTTGGAATATACCCAGATAGCAAAGTTGATCTCTTGCCCTTCGTAACTTGTAGGGTTTGCAACCGACAGGTAGAACTGACCGACAGAACTAGCATCAACAGTTACCTTTGCTGATCGCTGGTCTGCCCACACAACAGCGTTGTCAGGGTCGTTAGTATCTTCCTCAACCGCTGCTGTAACGTTGCTGCTAACCCAGTCAGTAATTGTGCTGGCTTCCAGGTCGCAGTTCAGATCGTTGACGATGTTGTCTGCGTAGAGCTTTGAGTAAATCCTGCGCTCTGCATACAACTGCCGGACGTATCCTCTAGGAATAGATGTTGGCCTTGTGATGTCGAACTGATCGTCACTTGCAGTATTTGTTCGGTCGTACACCGGAACATAAATGCGAGGGAAAGAATCCTGAGCTGCGTCTGTCAGCGTTTCAATCAACCGCTGAGGGTCGTACCTGTAAATCTCGAACGACACAGAGCCAGTCTCAGATGTTAGGTCAGTACCAGACACAGTTATCGTGCCTGTAGAGCCTGTGTAGTCGCTTATGCGCCTGATAGAACCGTTGTTGTTGCCTGACGAAATCCTGATATAGAAGTCGTTGAGTATGTCATCGACATCCCAGCCTCTATCGCCAAGAGTTGTGCATACAACTGAGTTGTCAGCAGCAATATTAGTTGTAGTAGAAAAGCCCCCGACATACGCTCCGATTCTACGGGCGTACTCTGGGAGCAAAGTGCTAACAGATGTGGTGGTTGAAATTGTGGCTGGCATTACAGAACCTTTGCAAGTATCTCTACCTTGTCACCGTTAGTAGCAGCATCAACGTAGAAATCCATTAGGTCTAAGGGCGGATCTTCTGCGAACAGCTTGCCCTCAAACTTTATTTCGTCTAGGTGATTTGCAGTTCCTGTAATACGTTGCAACGACAAACCGTTTGTTGATGACACATCAGAGCCACCGACATAAACATTGCCCGAGTTACCAGGAGCATTGTGAAAGATAGCCCACACAAATGGTCTTGGAGTCGAACTTACCTGTACTGCAGTACCTGCAGAAGAAACGGTAATTGTGGTTGCAAAAACAGTTGCCATATCAGCCTATTTTTTCCAACTCATCCATAGAAAAAGTTTTTGTCTTGTACTCAACAAACCCAGTATTTGGGTCTGTCATAGTGTAAAGAACCTCTACGCCAATTATCTGCCCAGTGTTGTCTTTTAGGAAATGCGTCATGGCTTGAGGACGCTTCTTAGAAACACGCTCTACAGCGCGCCTCCTTCGTTCCCTACTCCAGTCGGTAGTTTCGTGTTGCTCTCTGGCTTGCTCGTAAGCCCTCTTGCCAGCAGCATCACTGTTCCCCGAATGTTTAGTTGCAAGTTCTCCTGCTATCTGGGCAACAGACTCGCTATCTCCGTAGGCGTACCTGTTGTCAGGGACGTTGATAACCAGACCGTTATCTGCAATTACAGATACGTCCGTCTGGTCTGGAGTCGATTTATATATGTTTTTTGTATTTGGCATAAAAGTGTGTAGGGCAGGGGAGCGAACCCCCCTGCCCATTGTCAGCTATTAGTTAGCTGATCCTACAACGCAGACCCATGCGCCTTCAGAGAAGACACAGGTTGCTGACTCGTTCTGAGTTGGAGTTCCAACCGTTGCGTTTGCGTTAGCAGCGTCCTGAAGTGTAAGAACTTCAGCAGCATCTGCTGTGTTGTCAACGACAACCTTGCCCTGACCAGTAGAACCAAGGTCAGGAAGAACTACGTTTCGGGCTGATCCGTCTGGATCAATAGCCTGAATCATGTCATCACCAGCAGTAAGGGTGATAGTACCTGCTGCAGTTTGAGCGTTGTAGCCACCGTACTGTGGCGCACCGATACTCATTTTTACTTATCCTTTGAATCGTGCATGACCGTTTTGTGACGCAGCATGCCTGATTTCTTATTGAATCTTTTACGGCAACCAGAAACTGGACAGCCGTAAGGTCGTTCTTTTATTTCTTCGCGCATTTCACGTTGTTCAAGTGCGTTTGCTAATTCTCGTTTAGCAACAGCAGCATCCACCTGCGAGTCGCTCTCACTGAGCGCGCTTGATGCCGGAGTCTCAAACGGAGTCTCAACCTTATCGGGAGCCACCATGAGCCAACCTTTTAGCATCGCAGTGTAGAGTCCTTGTACACCGCAAGGAGCAACAATCCGTTCGTAGTCACCACTGCCTCTACGCCTGTAAAACACAGCCGTATCGGGACTGGCATACTCAGGGGCAATCAGCTTAGAAAGACCTAAGTCTTTCTTGTAAGACTCAACAAGCGAAGGAAAACTCTGGATTGTCATATCAAGCCAGGTCCTTTGTATTGTTGTCTGTCTCATTTACTTCTACCCCTTTTGCCTCGGCGTCGCTTCTTGCGATGCCCTGCGGTTTTCAGAAGATTCTCCGTTGGCCTACTTTGAACTTCCTCAACTGCAGGTGGATGCTCACTGAACATATGTGTAACACCTGTTGCATTTCGCACAACACCTGTTTCTGGATGAATCATCTTTGGCGCAGGTTTTGCAAGGTAATAAGCCTTACGCTCCTGCGTTGTCTTGAATGGCTTACCAGTAACAGTGTTGTACAAAATCACAGGTTGAGCTTCGAGAGGGACATGTAACCCCCGCATGACTCTTGTATTTATCTCAGTAGTCACAGTCCCTCCCTAGAGAATTAAGCTACCAGCGACTCAGCGTCACCCAGCATCTCAACACCCCAAACGTCAACAGTCTCACCCTGACCCCAGACACCTACGGTCACGATCTCAGTACCTCGGAGTGAAGCGTCACGCTCTTCCTCAGCCCTGATTTCCTGTTCCATAGCAAGGTGCAAAGCGCGCTGCGAGAACACAGCACCCTTAGCATCGTCATTTACATCTCGGGAGATGTTTGGAGACTCGATGATTGGGACACCGAACAGCGGGTCACGACCACGCATGTAGTTCTTTACGATGTCTTCCGAAAGACCTGTTGGAATCGGGTTGCCACCAAATGCACTAATGCTGGCAGCCTGACCTGCAACGTCAGTCAGAAGTCGGCGGATCTGCTCTGGGTGGAGCGAAGCGTTGATCGGGTTCGGAGCAGGCCCGTAAGTCGAGTCATCGCTACGCAGGAATCCAACAGCAACCGCAATTGAAGCAAGGTTCAGGTCTGTGTTGGCTGCGCCAATGCTGTTGCTGAACCCGTCGAACAAACCAATGATGTCCTGGTCAAGCAGGCGACCAACGGCTCGTCCGTGCTGCTCACCTACAACAGCGATTGCATCGTCGTTGCCCTGGTAAGCGAGTCGGTCTGATACGAACGTCATCACACCATGCTCGGAAGCAGTCTGGGTAACAACGTTAGCTACTTCAGGCCCCTGTACAGGAGAGATGTCCACACCCTCGGTAAGGGCTGCAGCCGTAGTTCGACCGTAGATAGGGACAGTCACCTGATAGTGACCTGATGGAATCGTAATGTTAGTTACGAGTTCCTTGTTAGGGGCGGCAGGCTCGATGTTGTCGATAGCCTCAGCAAGCAGAATATTAGAAATATCCTGAAAGGTTCCGCCAGCTGCTGACCCGTTTTTGGTCAGCGTGTTTGTTGAAAGCGAAAGTGGCATTTCTATTTACCTAAAACGAAACTGTGCCAGAATTTCGCAGATCTTCTTTGCCTTTTCGATACTGCTCGCGACTAATGCGACCAGCAGAATACATCTCTGCTAACTCTGACCTTGTACTAATTGTCTTATTACTTTTCTGGGGCGCACCCTGTGTAGAAGGTGCTACTTGTGGTGTTGCCGGAGCAGAAGCCTGCTGTGCAGCAGGAGCTACCTGAGTTGGAGCTGCAGTTTTACCTGCCATCCTCTCTATGTTTTGCTTTGCAATCTCAAGAGATTTCGTGACAGACATACCTTGCTGCCAACCTTGCCAAATGTCTGGACTATCTACCGGAACATTTAGATTATTTTCAGTTATCAGTTCCTGCGACGCCGTAGCAAGCGCAGTCAAATAAGGATCTTGTTGCGGAGTTTGTTGCGCCGTAGCATTGCTCCGCTGTTGCTGCTCTAACACCATCTCTGCAAGTTCTTCTTGCCCCATGTTGAGAAGTTGATCCTTCTTTGCAGCGTTAGCTTGTTCGATCAAAGGTTGAATACTTTGCATCAACGAATCTAACTTTGCATCGAAAGCTTTTTCGACAGCAGCAATACGCTGACCAGATACTTGCGCTAGACGCCCCTGCTCTCTCCCGAGGAAGTCTTGAACCATACCCAATGGGTCTGGAGCCTCTACGGGCGGTACAGGAGCCTCTACAGCCTGTTCTACTTCAACTTCCGTGGAAGGTTGAGCAACAATCTGTGGCTCTGCCTGCTCTGCGGTATTTTCCTGTCGTACTTCTTCAACCATGTCCGTAGACCTTTCTTACTATCCTTGGATAGTTAAGCTAGATGGAACCAACTCCCCATATGAAGCGTATTCCTCTGGCTTTAGCTGTGTTTTAGTTGTTGCAAAATTAAGCAACGACTGATTCTTTTTTCTTTCATCAGTGGCAAAGTTTTCTACACCGCCTATGCCAAACCTGACTAAGAAAATATCCAATGCAAGATTGTTTTCTCGGAAAACTTCTTTCATCTTGCGGTCATAATTTTCCATATCCTGAACAATTGGGTTAGTTCCTAAAGAACGCTTTTGGTTTGAAGACCCTTGCCGAGACAGCTGCCACAACTCTTCTAGCTGTGCGATGCTCATCCCGTATTTTCGCGAGGTTGCTGCAATTGCGTATTGTTTTGGAACTTCGTAGTACCAGCTAAAAGTCTCACGCATTGCGACAGCTTCTTTTCTAACAGGATGAGTTTCAAAGCTGGTTTCGTAGTATTGGCGCGCAACTTCTAAGGCATCTTGCCCGAAATCTGCAGCAAACTGGCGTTCAGCGTTTTGTCTTGCGTCAAAATCTAAGTATGTAATACCTGCTGCGTTTGTTTGTTCAAACTCAGGGGACTCAAGAACTTGAGTTTTGTACGCTTCAACCCACATAGACTCAAGGTTTTCTGTTTCGTCTAAAGCATCCCGACGTTTCATGTACAGAAGTGCTTCTGAATACTTTCCTTCACTATCGTAAAGTTCATCGTATTTAGGGGCATACTCTCTATTCAGGTCTTTGATTGCTTCGTTGAAATCAGCAGGAGACATATTAGGATTAGTCTCATACTGCAAAGCCAGCTTATTCAAAGCTGCTTGTTTTTCAGTTCTTAGTTCATCAGCCCTGTCGTAGAACAAATCTACGGATGTAGGTTCTAAGCCGTTCTTTCGGCGTTGCTCTTCAATAACAGCATTTACAGCCTGGTAATCCGAAGCCGTAGAAAGTGCTGAGTCTTCAGATTCTAGGTCTGAGTACAGTTCTTTTCGCTGTATCGGAGTAAGGTCTTTTACACTCCCTACTCCATACTTTTCTTCTGCTGTGCTATCAAGCAACAATCTCCTACGCTCATAAGAAGTAAGCGCACGAGTTCTCAATCCAACAAACCCTGCAGCAGTTGCAAAAGCATCTGTTGAATACGGATCGCCAGCAACTACATCTTGAAACCAGAAAGGAAGCAAGTTCCTTGATTGTGCAGTTACAAAGTCAAGGTTGTTTTCGTAAGGCTGCCCGTAGTAATCCTCGTTAGTTATGAAATTCGCAACTATTGAACCTGTTGGTGCGCCTAACGCCCGTTCCCGAATTAACCTAAACCAAGTCGAATCGGTATAGTCCCCGTTTTGATCCAAGTCGTTATACAAAGCAGCAGCGTCATCTGGGCCTGCTGCTGCCCGGTAAAGAGCGCGAGGTACAGAAATTATCTGACCTGACGGGCCTACCCAAGAGTTACCTATTTTGACCTGCAAGTAGTGAGGTTCACTTGGGTCTAGGTTTACATCCTGACCTAGAAGCTGCCCTACGCCCCAGGTGTACGCTTGCAAGGACATCCAAGCACCCAAAGCACCTTCTCGTGCTAACTGTCCTTGCACTCCGCCTCTAGTTGTTGCATCACTTAGCAACGCAATAATAGAGCGAGTCATTCTAGGAGAGAAGAACATGAACGCTGTTTCAATCTGGCGTTGAAGTGTTGAAATTCCAGCAGCTTCAGAACTTAAAGTTCCTGTCCCTTTGTTTATAAAGTCAGCTATCTGACGAATTTCATCAGCATCTGTAACTTCGTCTAAACTTTTTGTTAGAGCCTCAAATGAATCTAACTTTACTGAGTCGATAAATGTAGACCAGCTATTCTCAAAACGATCAAATATCTTACGAACTTGCTGTGTTGATTCTCGATATATTTTTATGCCTTTAGCACTAGAGTTTGGATCTGCTGCTAAAAACTTTGTAATAGGCCCATTTACACTAAGAGCTTCAAAGGCTTCAACTGAAGATTTGCTAAGAGTTAGCCCAGAGCGGGATGCTTTTTCAAGCAAAGCACGATCTTGGTATATCTTTGCCTTGATATTTTCCGGGGAGAATAAAGCAAGAAAGCTATCTACAGTTGCATTAGCAAGAGCTTTGTTTAAGTCTTTTCCTTGAGCAATAAGTTTTTTGTTATCAGTTGCTATACCACGAAGAATATCTACGTTTGATTTGCCGAAAATAATTGTTCCGTAAATAGCAAGCAAACCCATGTCGATACCCGTACCAGCCATACGAAATATTCGACCTAGATCTTCAGCTCCTCTAAGAAGCCCTCCACGACTACGCCTTGCTTTGAAGTTAGCCCACCATGTATTGCTTGGGTCATCAATAAGTACATCAAACTGCCCGGCAAACCTAGACGCTAACTTCTCATCCTTAAACACCAGGCTTTCAAACAAGGTGTTTAGGTTTGTAGGTTCTAGCGGATCGTTATTCGCTAATTTCAACTTCAGGGCAGGAATGTTGTTATCAGATACTATCTGTACGCCTGCAGCTCCTTCTGCAACTATTGATACTCCAAAACGTTCAGCAAGTTCAGGGTTTTCTTTAAACAGTTTTTCAAGTCTTACATTGAAGGCTTTATCTACAACTGTTGAATATGCGCGCTGTGTGTAATGCCTTAGAACATCTTCAGGACTTGCATACTTAACACTACCTGCTTGGACGAACTCTACAAGTTCATATGGATTTACAAGAGTTCGTGCCTTAGTAAAGTAGTTCTGTAAAGAACTTCTTACTGTTGGTGTAGCGGTTTCTTCTCCAAATTCACGAACAAACCTTGATACAAACGCACCTTCATCAAGCAAGTGCTGAACACGCTCCATACCAGTAAGAACTTTGCCACTGGCAGTTCGTATTTCTATTCCGGTTTCATCGAGCATTTTATTCATTTCGGTAAAGGCTTTTACTCGCTCGATTAAGTAATGCCCTTGCCTTGTAGGCATGTTTCTAGCGGAATCCCAAAATTCGCTACCTTCGTACCTAAAAGCCTTGTTGATGCCTAGATAAATATTTGATGCTACGTTTTGTGAGTTTTGTATTCCAATAGTCTCGACAACAGCATTTGCAAGATCTGTTTCGTGGAATCTGTTTGGTGATACTTCAGGTGAAGCAAGAACGTTATCCGCTTTTATACCAGCGCGTTTTGCTGCATCGTTATACCTTTTGCGGAGGAGATTTCTAATTGCTTTGCCAGATTGCTCTGACACTTCAATAATTGCGCTGTCAGATAGTTTTGTTCCAAATACTGTAGCTGCAACACCGCTATTAGCTATAACAGAATTAACGGTAGCTTCTGCATTAGCTGTAGCAAGAGCTTTATTTGTAGCGTATTTAGCTCTTTCAGCGTTTAGATTAGGTCGTTTTAAATCTACAAGTATTTTTGGACTAATCTTATTTACAACACCTCTTAGACTTGCAGCAACAGGAGTGGGGTCAATCTTATCTAGGTAGTTAAGAGAATCTCTAACCCACCCTTGAACTGTCGAGGCCTGTTGAGTTCTTAGGATTTCAACTGCTTGACCGTTATCTCCAAACATTGCTTCTGATACAGTCCCAAGTTTGTACTCAGAAGTTTCGTCGTAATACTTAGCAGTTTTATTATTAGCCCAATCTAATTTGTACGGCGTAATAATAGTGTTGTACACACCTGGCTTGTTTAGGACAGTTGCACCTTCTAAGTCCAGCAAAGGAACTGCAACTTCGTTGAAAGTGTCTAAGTTAAAAAGCTGATTAGTTGCAACAGGCTTTACTGCAGGATCAACAGCAAAGCGAGTTTCAATAGCATTTACAATATCTCTATTAGGCCCTGTGAGAGATATAAAGTCTTCTCTAGCTTTTATTGTTTCTGAAATTTGTTTAGCAGTTACCGCATCTTCGTAGCTAAAAGTTTCAGGCTCAACCCCTTTTTCAAAGTTAATTCTGTTTTTTAGGTTTTGGACAGCAGCAGTTATTACTGATGGCTGAGCTTTACGAATAGCAGTAGTTTCTGAAGTTAAATCGACTGCGCCACGCCCCAGCACAACATCCCCAGTAATAGCTTTAGGGATTGCCGTTCCTAACCTTGTCCCACCAACTGCTGTTGCCTTCAGCAATCTAGTTGTAGTTTTTATATCGTTAACTATTCCGATATATGGGATTAGGTTTACCGGGTCAAAAATAAACTCTAAAGTGCCTTTTACATATTTAGGCATATCAATTTCTTGATATGCCTTGCGTGATGCTCGTATATCGGCGTTCATATTCTTAATAGAATTTACGCCCCAGACTTCACCTGTTTCTTCTTCGTAGTATTTTTCACGCAGCTCTTGGAATTGGTTCTCAACTCCAAACAAATCGCCCGGCGTTAGTGAAGCTAAGAGCGGAAACCCGACAGTAGATACACCTATTTCAGCTCCACGTTGCAACGGACTAGCCCTACGTGACGCTTCAGTACCAGCAGCAAGAAACTGACGAAGTCCTCCCGGCTTCCCGGCTTCTTCTCGTTCTTCCATAACCTGGCGGAATTGCTTGTCAAACTCTTGGTCACCCGGCAACGCTCTTGCTACAAGTCCGGTAGCTGTGTTGATTGTAGGCTCAATGGCATCAACTGCTGCCTTTGCTACGTTTTCTAAAATGCCAGATCCTAGAAAAGATCCGAACTGGAATCTTTGTTCTGGCTGAGGGGTTTCAGTAGGAACAGGCTGTGGAGCAGTTGGAGTAAGTTCAATCTCTCCAGTAGGCCCTGTTTGTGCAACTCTGGTTGTAGGGTCTTGTAAAACAAGATTAGCTTGCTGTATAGCTAATTGTTCAGCTTGAGCCTTTTCAGCAGCCTTTAGTTGCTCTTCCCGTATTTTTGCATTTCGTATTGCAATATCACGACGGCGCGCTGCACGAGCCTCTCGATCTCGTCGTTGCTGTTCTTCTTGAGAACGCAACTGAGCAAGGAACTGCTGAGTCTGTTGTTCAAATGGGTTACTGCGAAAAGGAGTGACCATTAAACTAACTGCGCTCCAAATGAACCTCTAGGGCTCCCTCCTCCAAAAGGAGTGACTTGACCTAAGTATCTGCCAAGTTCTTCGCCAGTCATTCCAGCTTCAGCCTCTATTCCACCACGATCAAACAAGTCTGCTCTCTGATAGCCACCTACAGTTTGTCTAGGAGCTTGCCTATCAAAGTCCCCTACTCTTTCAACCATAGGTTGTCTAGGGGCTTGCGTATCAAAGGGTTCTACTCTTACAGGACCAAATTGTCTAGGATCTATGAACTCGCCTGTTCGCTGTTGAGAAACTTGAATTGGTGCGCCTTGATCTGTAACAGGTTGAACAACAGAAGATGTAAACGGTCTAAATAAACCTCTTAGCTGCTCTTCCCCGCCTAGAACCCTAGACAGCCCGCCTAGCGTGCCTGGAGATGCTTGCAGCAATGGAGACAAAGTAGAAAGGAGTTGCTGCTGTTGCTGTTGTTCAGCAGTTAGTCCGCCTCGCAAGATTTGGCTAATATCTCCAATACCAGATCCTGTCCCTAAGGCAGCAAACGGGTTTGTAATTCCTGCCTTTGCTTGCAAGTTTGCAAGTGCTATTGCATCTTCTGCTGCTGTTGCTCCACCTGCTCCGGCAATTACACCGAACGGACTAGCAGTCCCATATCGAGATGCAATATCTGCAGACTCTGCTCCACGCTGTGTGCTAAACGCTTGCAGAGCAGCTTGGGCTACTGGCGATAGGACTTGCTGCGTTCCAACTTGCCTTTGAGTAAACTGTCCTGTGTCAGGATCGTAAACATCCTCAAACAGAGGGATTTCGCTAATGTACCGATCAGGGTTTGCGTAAAAGATATTGAGAATATCTTGCAAACCTGTATTCGCATAACCTTGAAGTTGAAGTGGGTCAGGAATCCTGCTTGGAGGAACGAACCCTGCAGGAGGCTGTACTTCAACGTTAGTCCCACCAACGCCCCCCTTAGATGGGTCATAAACACTTGCTAGTGCTATATCTGCTACAGATCCAGGCTCACGAGTAAACAAGCCTTCAATACTTGCTCCGCCGTCTATTCCTTCGCCCTGGTAAGGTTCTAGCTCAATATAGTTTTTTATTTGATTTTCAAGAATAACTCTTTGGAGGTATGGAGAAAGCAGTAAGTATTCGTCATATCTTTCTCGCCAAAACTCAGGGAGGTTGGCTGGAATACCATCACCAGTCTCTGGGTCTTTTGAGGGCTCTGGGTCTTCTGGGTCTCTAAATAATCCGTAAGCAAGTGAGCCTTCTTCGTTATTGAAGTTAGATACTGCAGTAGCGTTTATTAATTCCTGAGCGTTTCTATCTGCCAATTGCCTTCTTACAGCTGCTTCTATGTTTGCTATTTCAGCAGCATCAAGGTTTAAAAGTTCTTGGTCAATTTGATTGGCTCTAATTTGAGCAAAGTCAGCCGTTGTCATTGGCTGATAGCTTGGGGGTTGATAAAACGGATCGCCCGGAGTCCCAGTAGTAAATGGAATTGCAGCTTGAATTTGAGCTAGTGTTGGGGTTGGATTTATATTAGGAGCAAACGGATTGCTTGAAACAATTTCTCCTCCAACATCTTCCCCTGCTAACAACCTTGAATAGAAAGTGGGGTTGTTTACCCCAACTATTCTGTCATCCCTTAGGACAGCACTTCGCTCAGAGCCGGAAGTTGGAAGTGCGTATTGAGAAACATCAGGGGGTAGTGAACCAGATGTAATCTGCCCTTTTATTTCAACCGGAGTCCCTAAAATGGCAGCAGGAATCCCTGCCTGTACAACTTTTGTTTTAGCTTCTGATGGAGATGAGGCTTCAATACTTACCTGCCGATTGCCACCGACACGCGCTGCATAGTTAGCAGGTATTTGAAGAATGTACTTTGCCATTACAGGCTCCTAAACGGGGTTTGCATCTGAGTGTAGATGTTCGGCTTTGGCTTTCGTTTCTTTGGCTGTTTGACGTCTGGGATCTTGTCTATCGACTTGAACGAGTTCTCGACCTGACGCA
>Ga0208425_1000673_pt1 | contig 11765 bp, 13 predicted proteins | sample DEB08_DNA_4_FD_185496 | JGI IMG/M metagenome (GOLD analysis project Ga0208425, IMG submission 185496) | Aqueous microbial communities from the Delaware River and Bay under freshwater to marine salinity gradient to study organic matter... | ecosystem: Environmental > Aquatic > Marine > Coastal ...
CACCGGTCTTGTTCATAAAATCATACATTGGTCCAAAATCATTTACGTCAGAACCACCCATTGTCAGATTGATTCTCCGGTGTTCGGTGTCCCTTACATTTCCGTTTCTTGAAAAATTTAACATTTTACCATCAGGCATCATGAAACCTGCTTTATTAATTTCATCAGTTATCCCGTATCTTTTAATAGCTTTTTCTGTCAACTCTGCATCTATAATATTTTGTGGTAAATATATTGACGAACCTGATGTATCTAAATTTTTAACTTTAAAAGTAAAACCATCTAACTGAGCTGTCTCTGATAATTTTCCAGACACATCTAAAGCATCTTTCATTTTTAAATCAGAACCAAAATCTAAACTAAAGCCTACGTTTGCTCCTTCAAAATCTGCCGGAACCGATTCAGCAACAAACACAGCGTCTTGATTAAATTGTTTTGCTCTTTCTTTTATAACTTCTCCAAATGTATCTATGTTAAAATCAGGTTTTACATTTGCTTCTATATCCAAACTTCTTTCAACAGTTCCTCCATAAGCTCCAATAGTGTCACCAATTTTATAATTTACTACTTGATCATCTTCATTAAAGAAATCTTTAATAGGTTTTGCTAGTGCTCCTTGTTCTAATAAACTAGGTACAGCATCCTCTTGTGCTGATACTCCGGCAGTCACATCTTTAATTATTTTTCCACCCTCTTGAGAATTTGTTCCCATAATACCTTTACTTTCTTTTTGCTCAAATATTTGTGGTTTATTTATTTCTTCTGATAAATCCGGAAAACTTTCTTTTGTTTGTATTTCAGGTTTTTCTGTAGTTGGTATTTGCGGAGGTTCTAACGTATCCCCAGGAAATATTTCTATGACTGGTTTAACTGGTTCGGGTGCTCTTGTGGGTGGTTTCAAAAGTATCTCTAAATCTTCTTTTTGTTTTTCTATTTCATCTGCATCGGGAGCAAATACTTGGCCATCTCCTGTTGCTTTAACAGATCTAGAAGTAGTCATATCTTTTAACTCTTGAGCTACAGCTTGGTTAGGCAGCAATAGTGCCCGTAACATTTTTAATTCTGAACTATCCATATCTTCCGGACTGTTCTTTAACGATTTTATTACTGGTTGTAAATCTTTTTGTGCTTTATATCCTACGGCTCCACCAACGCCAATTGTAGCTATTGCTTGTAATAATGCAGGAAGGCCAAGGACAGGAGCGACCATTTCATATCCTTGTCAGTAGTTCAAAAATAATAAAACCCATACCGGCTAGTAAACCACTAGCACAGCCTATTAATATTTTTTCTATTCTTCCAATGGAACCTTCTATTTTTTCCATTCTATCGTGTGTTTGTTTTTGCATTATTCTACATAATTTTTCGTGAGACTCAATTTTTTCTAGAGCTGATTTAGTCATTATGCGATTCCTCTTTTCGATATAGCTGTTCCTAAAGCATCGTCAGGGAACATTGCTTCATAGTTTTGTCTTGACTGCACTCCCGCTATTCCTTGAGGTTGGGCCATTGGTGGCATTGCTCCTGGAGCAGCTGTACTTGCTGTCAAGTTTAAAGGTAATTTACTACCTTCTAATTCTGCTAATTCTACTGGATCATCTCCTTCTTGCGCATCAATTACAGCTTCGGATACTTTTGTGTTATTGACTGCATCAATAATTAATGGACTGTATTCATCATCCTCAAAGAATTTTTCATCAAACATATAGTAACCGAACAATCTAGATATAGTTTGTTTAGCTGTGTCTGAAGTTGTTTTCACATTCTTTAAACTTAGAAGTTGATCTAATTTTTTAGGATCTGTCATTATTTCTGCTAATTGTCTATCAATATCCGATCTAAATATTTTTTTCAAAGCGGTAAATGTTCTACCTGCTACTGTAAATTGTCCAAGTCTAGCTCTAATAATATCATTTAAAGCAGTTTCTGCTTTACTAATAGTTTTTTGAGTTGATTTTCTAGTTGTTACTTCCAAAGCATCTCTAAACAAAGATAAATCTTTTACGTACTGAGGGTTGTCAGCAAAAGTTCTTTCTAAAATTTGTTTATTATTTTTCATATAATCTGCAAACTTATCGAATACAAATTGCCCTCTATTGTTAGTTGCTTTAAACATTAAATCGTCCTTGGCAACTGTTTGAAAAGCTTTCAATAAATTATCATCCTGTCTGATAATCGTCATAACTTTATTTAAAGTTGTAGGTGATTTATTATTGTATAAGTATTGAAAAATTTTATCTGGGTCCATATTCTCTAATTTACCTTTTGTAGTAGTTCCCAGTTGTTTCATTATTTTATCTCTTTTGAGAGATGTTTCATTAACTTTTTTAGCTAAGTTACCAACTTTAGTAATCTCTTTATAACCTTTTTTACCAAAGAATGTTTCAAGAGCGTATTTGTAATCATTTAAAAATTTTTGATGTTTTACTAAATTAATCTTTCCAGTGTCTGCAGGATCTACAAATGTTTTATAAGATTTCAATATAGAGTCTTTGTAAGTTTGGATAAATTCTGGTTTTCTTTTTAATAATTCATAAATCTGATCTATTCTCATTTCTTGACCAGCACCTTTTTTAAAGGTTTGAGCAAACACATCTTCGTCTGCTATTTTTAAAACACCATCTTTTGTTTGTAATAATTTTCCTATGGTTCCTCTATATAGTTTTTTATTAGTAGCGTATTCTTGATCTAGTGTTCTAAACTGTTTATACCAAACATCGTCTTGACCTAAGCTTTTTTTAAACTGCTCTTTTATAGAGCCTATTAACTTTGATACAGCACCCTCTACAGGTTCTCCCTCTATTGGTAATGTTCCTTTTTTAATACTTCTATCAAATTTTCTTAAATCACTTAAAGTATTTTTTAACGTATTAACTGATACTGTTTTACCTTTAGGTGCATTAAAAAAAGTTTTTATATCTGGGTATTTTTTAAATAATGTATCTTTTTGTCTTTTGTTTAAACTCTTCACCGCTTCTCTTATTATATCAGTACCTACTTTTCTTCCTTTACCTGTTGCAAAAAGAGTTGTGTACTTTTGATCGTAAAGCTCATCAAAATCCTTATACAAGGTATCAATCACTCCCCTAATAGATTGTCCTGCTTCTTTTTGAGATCCTCCCGGAAGTTTTATAACTGCTTCAGTTAAATCTGTTTCTGCTGCTTCTAAAGCTTTAGTTAATATTTTTTGTCTAGGTTCTAATCTTTGAAGGATTACATTTTGTATTTTTTTACCTAACTCATCTGATAATATATTATCTTTACCTGATATACCTTTGTAGTTATATGGATCACTTGCTAAAAGAAAAAATGTATCTAATGCTTCAGCTTGTTCCTTATTAAAACTATCAAAAATTCCTTTTACACCATATTTAGGATTGCTTTCATAAGCGTTTTGTAATGCTAGTAGTTCAGCGTCATCTCCTGCTTGTCCTAATGTAAATTTTAATTTTTTCTTAGTACCTAAAGTTATTAATCTATCATTTATTTTTGTAATTAATTCTTGAGCTTGTTCCGCATTTTTAATTGTCCCACCAAAATCAGAAGCATTTATTTTACCCATATTTCTAAATTGTTTAATCATTCGATAAAGTTTAGGTACAGTAAAACCAGCTGTTGTTAGCGCTCCGTTTAAAACAGCCATGTCTTTACCTTCATTTTTAAGGTAATCAGTAAAACCTTTTTCTGTTTGGTTGATACCATAAAGTTGATGACCTAGAGCAAGTCTAGCTGTTTCTAATGCAGCACTCGTAGCTGCTGAGGTAATTACACCTCCTGTAGGTCCTGTAGCACCAGTTGCAAATATTGTAGCAACAATTTCTGGAACTATAACCGCTGCAGTTGATCCAAACTTTGCCATATCCCCAGCATCTATGCCTGGTTTATTTAATAATTCATAGTCTCCTGTTTTAGGATTTAAAAATTCTAACTCTTCTGTTTCGGGGCCATATCTTAGTGGAATTTCTTGGCCAAAATAATCTGATAAAACTTTTTTAGAAGCTAAAACTTCGTTAGCATCATTTCTTGCTAAGCTTTGTGCAAAGCCTATTTCCGCTAATCCTACATCTGTATCAGGATTAACTCCTCTCATTTCCGCTATTTCTTTCACTGAGTATTCCACATCCGGTATATTTAAACCAATAATATTAAAATCTCTTTTTACTGCTTCACTTAAATCTTCTTCTTTAGGTGCAAAGGTATTTACAAAATCTTTAAATCTTACTTTACCTGTGTTTTGTAACTCACCGTAAGCTTTGTTTATAATTTCCGTATCGTTTAAATCTTTATCTTTAATTGTTTCCCTAAAAGAATCTATATTAGAATATTTACCATCTGGATTAAAAGCTTTGTAAAAAGAAAAATAATCTACATCTGCTTTTTGAGATATAACACCATATATTTTTTCTGTAATCAATTCATTACTTATAGGTGCTCCTAATTTTTCTTCTTGCGCAGCTAATTCCTCTGCATACTGCTGTCTGTATTCGTCAACATTTGCTACTGATAAAAGTGCCATTAGTTTGCTCCAAATAAATTTTTAGGGTCTATCTTATTTTTATCTTGTTCAGTAAATTGTACACCTGAGAAATAATTATATTGATCACCAACCTTGTTATATCCTTTTGGTATTTCATCTCTTGTTACATTAAATATAGTTTCATAATCTGTTAGTGCTCTACCTGTTATCTCTAATCCTATTCTTCTTAAACCTGCTAAGAAAGTTTGTTTGTTAGAACTTTCTCCAATTGATTGTAAAGCTAATTCAATATCAGGTACACTAAATCTTCCACCAGGCTCTCTAGCTTTAGCAATTGCGTAAGCTAAATTAATGATAGATGTTTTTGCTGCCTGTGTTTCTGGTGCATTTAAGTAGGCAGTTATTTTTGCATTAAAGTTAGGACTATCTTCGTTTGTTAATTGACCTATTGCATCTTCGGTATCTTGATACTGTTGAGTAAATAGTTTGCCTTCTTTTTGTTTGTTTCTGCTTACAAAAGAATCAATAAATCCTGTCATGCCTGTTATAGCTAATACTGTATCTGCTGCATTACCAGTGAAAGCGCCTTGTTTAGCTACATCTTTTTCAATTCTAGTAATAATTTCCCCAACATCTCTAGCCGCTAACATAGCATTTTCTGCATCTGTTTTTTGTTTTTTCATTCTATCGATGTCTTTCATTTTCATCATCATTTCTAAATTACCTTCAACAGGAACAAACCCTTCTGGGTTTTCTAAAATTTGTGATTTTGTTACAAATTGAGAAGTATCGCTTTGTACTCCGTCTATTATAGGGTAAGCTTTAACCAAAGAATCTTCTTTTCCTACTGGTAAATATCTTAACTCTCCACTAGAATTTTTAGCAGTTAAAATATCTCCTTGTGGAGCATAGGCTACGCTTTGTGTTTCTGTATCAAAAACTTTCGTAGGTTTACCTGCCTTTTCAGCATCAGGCACTGGAACATATCTAAATTGATTCGGTTGTTTTGATGAGTATGTTGTTTGAATAGTTTCTTCGTCTGCAAAAATTACTTTACCTGTATCTTGATCTAATACTTTTTTAGAAGATGCAAATTTTTTTTCCTTTTTTCTTTCTTCTCTTGCTTGTTCTTCAAGTTCTATTTGTTTAATAGCTAATTGTGTTTGTGGTAATTTCTCCATACCCTTACCAATACTTCTGAATACAGAACCTAGCTGACTTTCTCCAGGCATTCTTCTTGCTTGTAATAACGCTGACGTAATAGGAGTTAGAAGTAGATTTCTTTTTTCTACCTTAGAAAATCCCCCTACGTTAAATTTTTTAACAGGTAATTTTTTTTCAGTTTTTTTTAAGTACGCCTCTCTAAATAAAGGTCTTAATAAAACTTTATTCATTTACGCCTGCCTTGTTCCTGAGAATGCTTGGAAAGCTCCTAAACCTGTACCTATTGATTGTGCTAACGGAGCCGCCCCTGGCGCAGTTCCCATTGTAATTGAAGATTGAGTAGTAGGCCCAGCTGCGTACATATTTTTTAAGAACTCTGCTCTTTGATATGGTTCGTATTGTTGTTGTAATGTAGATTGTCTTTGTGCATCAAGTGCTGCTTGAGCTAATTGTCTTTCTAATCCTCCTGCAGCCATCATTTGTTGTATGTCTCCCTGAGCCATTTGTTGTTGTTGTGCGCCTAACGCACCTAATAATTGCCCACCTTGTAAACCAACTCTTTGTTGATTCTGTGCTGCTTGCAATGCTGTATTAAATCCTTGAGCTTGTGCTCTACCCATTTCAGATAAAGTTCTACCTTGTAATTCTGCTTGTTGTACACCTTCTCTTCCACCACCAAAAGCTCCAGCACCTATTGCTTTAGCTCCTAGTTGTTGTTGCATCATTTGTCCTTGTCTTGAAATTTCATCTGTAACATATTGTTGATAAGGATTTAAATATTGAGATATTTGTTGAGCACCTACAGGAGCCATTGCTCCTTGTACTCCAGTTATACCTTGACCAACCGCACCACTTCCGACACCTGTTTGCCCGGCTGCTTGAATTCCTTGTCTTTCTAAAGCACCTAATCCTGCTACTTGATAGTCTGGGAGATTAACTGGTTTTTGCGCTACCTGTCGCGCAATGTCCATCAATTCTATTTTTCTTTCTTCTATGCCTGGTGCTTCTCTTACAAAAGTTGTTTGTGATGTAGGAGAAGATTGTGGTTGTCCACCGCCTCCAAATAATCCGCCTATAAAACTCATTTATTTATCCATTTCTCTAGTTGTACATGTTTCTTTTGCCATCCCCATTTTTTGGAAACTTTTTCCCAACCAGGTCTAGCCCAAAGACATAAGCGTTTACAATTGTTACTTTTTGCAAACTTCGTTATTATATCAACAAATTGATCCTCCCATAAGTCCCTTCTTTTACCAGTACATATGACAATCTCTAGTTGACTAAAATTAGGCATTTCCGATACTCTAGTAATACCTACCCCAAAAACTTTATTCTCTTCCATTTCATCTGAACCAAACATAATAAAACATTGCATCAAATCTTTTTTTAAATAATCATAAATATGTTTTGAATTTGCATACTGACCAGAATATTTTAATGCCTCAGCAACCATAAATTCTGTTAAGGGCCAAAATCTCTCGACATCTTTAGGTTCAACAGATATTACATTTACTAATGGTTTAATTTTTTTCTTTGTTTGCTTCATTATTATCCTTAATTAAATCAAACACTCTTTTATATTTCTTTTGCTGGTCGTAAAAATATTGAGCACCTTTTTCTCTCATATCTTTCATGCTATTCGGATTTGCTCCAGCAATAATTCCAGCACCTAATACACCATCTGCACGTGTTACAAATTCCCCATCTGCTAATTGAGCTAACATTGTATCTTCATCCTTATCTCCAACACCCGCACCATCTTCAACATATCCAGAAGCTCTAACATAATTGTTAGCATCGTTTTCATCGTGTGAAACTTTTGATGGAAGATAATTTATACCACCTTCATTGAATTTTTTTATTTCAGCTAAGCCCCCTGTTTTTAATCTTGTTCTTGCGATTTCGTAAGGACCCATTCTCTCAACATTATCAGGTCTATTTGCTTCAGGTATATAAACTTTTTCATATTTTTTTTCTTCTCCAGTAGTTGGATCAATATATGAATAACCAGGCGAGTTCTCCGCGAACTCAGCATAACCTAAATTGTAAGTTGGTTGGAACTGATCTATTGGTTGTTGTTTAAATGCTCCAGATAAATAAGCTAAACTTCCTGCTGCTATACCTGCTTTTGTAGGATCAAATTCGTACTCTCCTGTAAATTCTCCATCTACCATTCTTTTTCTTTGTAGAAGTTTTTGAAGCATGTTTCTTTTATCCGGTTCTCCATCAATCATAGCATCTTTAGCATTCATAAAAGGTACTTTATCCATTCCAGGTAATGAAGTGAATGGAGTAAAATTACTGTAAGCTGTTTGCATGCCTGGTAAACCTAATTTAGATCCTCCTGCTAAAACACCTTTACCACCATAATATCCCATGGCTGCTCCGGTAACTCCTCCAAGTAATCTTTGGATCCCTGAACCACCTGCGTCTTTACTTGATTTATATCCTTTATAACCACCGTAAGCGGCTAGTGCATAGGGTAAGAATTGTAGCATTAAATATATTCTCCTTTTAAGATCTTAAAGTAAAAATAATACCATTTTACTTGGCTAGTTTCAACTCATCTAAAAAACAACCTTCGTATTGGTGTTCCCCCACATGGATGATTGGGTCATTAACATATACATAGCATTTACCACCAATATCTTTCCAAAGCTTACAGAATGAGAAATCTTCACCCATATAAGTCTTTGTTTCAGGGTCGTGTATACAATCAAAAAAGTTCCATAGATTAGGTCTATCTACGTACTCCCCATTTATTACTGTCTTTTGAACTATGTTTTTGTCTGGGTATTTTTCTATCATCTTGTCAAACACGCTTCTGTTGATCATCATACATCCTGTAGGACTATGTGTAACTTCCATAACACCATTATCTAGTTTTATATTCTCTGGGTTCTCTACTCTCATAGGATAAGTATTCAACCATCTATGTATGTCTCCAGGGTTTTTTACTTCACCATCGTTCCATTTTTTATAAAGTTTATCCCACATCATTGTTTTAAGAGGATAAGGAATAGATATCAATTCTTTATCCAAATCTAACATTTTTATAATAGAGTCTGCTCTAAAATATATATCCGAATCTACAAATAACATGTGTGTACAACTTGACTCTAGAAAAGCTGAAGTACATAAGTTTCTTCCTTGCGTTACCAAAGATGATTTTAATAAAGTAAATGTAATTTTAATTCCTTTTTTAATACAAAGTTGTTGTAGTTCTAGAAGAGCTTGTGTGTAATGCATAGTCACATCACTATGACAAGGTGTGCAAATCATTAGGCTGTATTTTGATTTAACTACTTTCTTTGTTTCTTTTTGTCCGGTGTCCGGTTTCCACATAGGAAGAGTGGCTTTCTCGTATGGGGTTACCTCAACTTCTTTAAGTGTTTGGTAAGTATCCTCATTTATTGTTTCTTTCATTCAAAGCTCCTTTCAAAAAGTTTGTCCACTCCATACCCTTTTTTTGCCAGTTATAAAATCTTTTATAAAACTTTTGTTGTTCCTCCAGGTGGTCTTGCATGAAACCCTCATGCAAATAATCAGCAGCTATATTGATTGCTCCTGCAGTATCTTGTGCCATTTGTTCATAATTTGTTGAGTAATTAATGTATACAGGCCACTCTGCACATGTTTCATACAAAGCTCCAAAGTTATTAGTAATAACATGTACGCCAGAAGCTAATGCTTCAAGTGCTGATGCACATGATGTTTCTTCAAATATAGATGGGTATACAAACATATCGTAGCTAGGCATTACTTCTCTAATATATTCATTCGGTTTATAACCAATATAATTTACATTGGGTAATTTTCTAGCTTGTTCATATAGCGCTTCAAAATCTTTTTCAGTATTTTTTTCAAATTCAGATCCGTAAACTTTACATGAACTATAAACATCTAATTTTATATTAGGGTTTTCAATTTCTTGCATAGCACGTAATAAAACATTTAAACCTCTCCAAGGTGTACAATGATGTATAAGTTTTATAGGACTTCCTCTTTTGTATTTTTTTCTTATTGGAAAATCATCTATACCATTTTTAATTACTACAGATCTTTCAGTCGGTATATCAAAAGCATATCTAAATTTTTCATAGTTCCAATGACTATTGAATACATACCAATCATACTCTTTGTGTCTGTCCTTGTCCTTAAAAAATTTTTGTAGATTAGGTTGATCCCAAGAATTTTTTTGCCAAAGAATGTTAAGTTTATCTGGGTCTAATGGAACTTTTCCCGGTATTGATGTGCAAATTTGAACTTGATCTAGTAGTTCTTTGGAAACATGTTTATGGAGCATCTCCATTTGGATTTCTGTTGCTCCGCGAGGTTGCATTATTTTTTGGTGGCAGCCCCCATAGAAACTTTAGTAACCTTAATTTCAAGGTCTTGTCTAAAGTCATCCACAGTAGTGTCAGTATTGGGGTCAGTAACATCATTATCAAAATCAACTTTACTAGCATATACTTTACCAGTCCTTTTGTGTTTAATAATTTCTTTTGCTTCTGCTGGTATTTTTATTATATCACTCATTTTTGTCTCCGTCCTTGTCTATTGTATTTTTTATTATTTTGCAACTTTTTTTTCTTATTAGGACTTTTACAATGTCTTCTAGGTCTTTTTCTAGGCTTATCTCTTTCAACAAAGTCTTTAAATTTTCTAGCCATTTTCCTGCGATCTATCTATCAAAGCATAACTAATAGATCCTGTAATTTCATTTGCTGTATCAGCTTGAACTTTAAGAATATCACTTGCTTCCATGTTTAAACTAGATTTTATAAAATTTTCAAAACCTGCTGATAAAGTTTGATGAGCGATGTCCACATCAGATCCTCCAGATTTTTGTAAAAATACATCTACAACAATATTTCCTCCAGCTTGATGGCAAATTTGTAAGGACTTACCAATAATAGTTGCATCTGCTGGACACGTTAAAATAGTAGTCACATTAGTTGTAGTTAAATCGAATGTTTCGCTTTTGTATCTTATTGTCATTGCATAAAGTAATTAAATGAATCTTGTTCGTTTTTCAAGTCTTGTTGATAAGAAGTATTTAGTTGGTTTTCAACAGTAGCTAAAGCTTGGTTAATTTGCCTAAATCCTTCTTCAGTATATTCTTTAGGAGGTTCAGGTACATATACGTTAATCTTAGCCATTAGTAATCGTGAAGCCCTCCTGAACCAGATTTTTGTTGAGGAGCGGAATAAGATTTACTAGGTGAAGTTTTAGTGCTAGCTGGCATTTGTCCCATCCCTCTATCGTCTGATGTTCTTTGACTAGTAGTTCTTGCGTCTATTTGTTTTTGCAATCCTCTAGCTTGAGCCATATTTCTAGCGGCTGCATCTAATCTCCCTTGTAGTCCTCCATATTTTTGCATATCCATATAATCCATTAATGTTTTTGCTTGTGCAAAATCTGAATTTCGTAATCTTCTGTTTAATCCGGCTAACCCCCTAGCTCCTCTCATAACTAACCCACTTCCAGGAATAATAAAATTCATAGCCATAGGTAATATATTTGATAAACCTAATTTTTGTTTTTCAGGTGCTGTTATTGTTGGATCAGTTTGAATATTTTCATAGTCTAGTGGAAAATTATTTGGATCTTGTATTAAAGGCATAATACCAGCAGTCCCTGAATTTTGAGGAAATGTTAATCCGTTATTATACAACTCGGGACTACTTGTATTATAATAGTTATCTCCTGTGTAGGGTTTAAATTGAGAAATGTCAGAGGCTTGCGGGTAAGTTATACCTCTATCATATGGGATAGGTGAAATACCTGCATTACTCATCTGAGGAGTCTTTGGAGTAATGATTGAATCTAAAAGTTGTGTATCGTAAATATTCATTTATCTTCTACCATCAGGATTTACATCAGCTCTAAAAGTTCCAAATCGCCAAGTTTCATCAACTGCTGTGTTTTGTATTTTTAAATTAGCCAATCTGCCTCTTGCTCTTGTGTCAATTTTTTCTGTTGAAGAGTTTATAGTAAAAGGCCCTAATTGTGAAGAAGATCCAGAATCAATAGGAAAATCTTTTAAAAATATAGTGACAATAGCATTCCCTTGTAAGTTTTTAAAATCAGGTAAAAATCTACTAACTCTTAACATATATTG
>Ga0208425_1000687_pt1 | contig 11604 bp, 15 predicted proteins | sample DEB08_DNA_4_FD_185496 | JGI IMG/M metagenome (GOLD analysis project Ga0208425, IMG submission 185496) | Aqueous microbial communities from the Delaware River and Bay under freshwater to marine salinity gradient to study organic matter... | ecosystem: Environmental > Aquatic > Marine > Coastal ...
AAGGTCTATGAGTCACACTCTTATGGAGTCGATGAACAAGGATTCTTGGACTACGCAAAGATCCTTGATCAAGCGATCAAGGTCAAACCCAAGATGATCGTAGCGGGTGCCAGTGCGTATTCTCGTCGCATCAACTGGTCGATGTTCCGTGAGATTGCTGATCATGTCGGAGCGTACCTACTGGTCGATATGGCGCACTACAGCGGTCTGGTTGCTGGTGGTGCATATCCAAATCCATTACCATGGGCAGACTTCGTTACATCGACCACCCATAAGACTCTGCGAGGGCCACGGGGCGGAATGATCCTATGGAACAATCCAGACTATACCCGTAAAATCAATAGTGCCGTATTCCCCGGCTCTCAGGGTGGCCCTCTGATGAACATTGTCGCCGCAAAGGCGCAGTGTTTCATTGAGGCGAATACTGATGAGTTCGGAGTCTATGCTCATCAGGTGATCACGAATGCGAAAGAGATGGCGCATGTATTCAAAGAAAATGGATATAAGTGCTTGACAGATGGTACAGATTCGCATATAATACTACTTGACTTGGGAGACCATAAACTAAGTGGTCGGCAAGCAGCGGATCTACTGGAAGTGAATGGGATTACCGTCAACAAAAACGGTGTGCCCAATGACAAGCGTTCTTTTGTTGAGACTAGTGGTATCCGACTGGGTACCGCCGCCGAGACTACTCGTGGTAATGACAAACAGGACTTTAATAAAATCGCAAATAGAATAGTTGAAATCTTAAACGCAGGAGTAAGTGATGATTAAACGAGGAAGTATACCACTAGAAGTTGGTGCTTGGTTGACGCCGGAGGGTGTAGAACTTACTGCGTTTGCTGAAGGATCTGAAGAACTCGTGAGTGGTGTATGTAAGTATGTTGATTTGATTGATCAGGAACTTGAAGCATGTCGAATGCCTAGTGGGGATAAGACAAGCTTGTTTGGCCAATATGATCATCATGCTGACTTGTTTGTGGAGGCTCTAGAAGAGGCTGCCGCATACGCACGAAAAGAACTGGAGTTTAGACGAGCATGACATTTTGGAGTTGAGTGACGATGGAACAAACCATACTAGCACAAGCAAGACGTTTATATCACCACGTGGTCAATGGCGGTAAGTTGAAACCTGAAGATGTTTCTTACATGGTATCTGCTCTTGAGGAAGCCTACAAGAAACTAGAACGAGCAAAGATAGAAGAATAATGTTTGAACACGTAAACGTCGAACTGACTGAGATGGACGCAGTCACTACCGACTCTGGTCGTAAGTACAAAACGCCAGAGGGTATTAACCTACCGTCCATCACAACGGTTCTATCGATACTGTCACGCGACTCTATCGCCAAGTGGCGTAAGCGAGTCGGTGAGGCAGAAGCCAACAAGATCTCTACCCGCGCATCGGGTCGTGGTACTCGTGTGCATGAAATTATCGAAAAGTACATCAATAACGAGGAGGATTTCCGAGATGGTTACACACCCGATATTATTTCTTCTTTTAATGATGTTCGGGATATTCTCGACAATCGTATTGGGCGCGTATATGCCCAAGAAGCTCCGTTATACTCTAATCACCTTGGCGTGGCTGGTCGCGTGGATTGTGTTGCTGAGTTCGATGGTAAACTATCAATCATAGACTTCAAGACATCCATGAAGCCCAAACGACTTGAGTGGATCAAGAACTACTTCATGCAAGAGTCTGCCTACGCCATTATGTGGGAAGAGCGCACGGGTATGCCGATCACTCAGTTGGTTACCATTATCTCAGTCGATAATAATGAACCTCAAGTGTTTATCGAACACCGTGACAATTGGGTTAACAGCCTGCAAAATACCATAGAGAAATACAACGAAGAGCAAAATTCGACTTCCATTTTATTATAAATAGTGTTATAATACACTTTTGTAACAATGGGAATAATCGAATAATGCAGAAGTTTAATACCTTTCTGTCTGAGGGATTAAAAGCAGAGGATTATGAAGCATCTATCGTGATGGGATTCTACGAACTTACTGGTAGACCCATTACTGATAATCCTCTAAAGTACGGTATCTCTGATAAAGTATTCAATATTATTAAGGGTAATCCTAAAGCATTAGACGCGGGTCGCAAGATCGCTGAGTCGGTGTTAAAACAATACCCCGCATTGAAGAACAAAGAAGCAGAACAGTATGGTCGTGCAAAGGCGACACTGACTAACTTCTGGAAATCTCATGGTGCGTCTGACATTACACCCAAGACAGATGTTTTGATTGGTGATATGCGATTCTCTGTTAAGATTGGTATCGCACAGTTGATGTCTGGCGGTAAAGCAGAATCGACTGCCACCTTCGAGGCCGCAACCAAGAACTCCAACCCCGAACTCAAGAAATCCCCACAATACAAAGCAACGGTTGATGTCCTAGAAGGATTTGTAAAGAACACTCTCGCACCATCTCAATTAAGACCCTTGATTAAGTCTGGTACTGACCCTGTAGTAAACAAGGCAGAGAAAGCACATAAAGACTGTATGGAAGAGTTGGGTAAACTGTTCAACGAATCTAAATCATTCAAGGTTGAGTTTGCACGAGAGGCGATGTCTGGATACGAGAAGTTTGGAAGAACCTCAAACGCTGCCGCTGAGTTTATGTTAGTTGCCTCGGCCGATGGTGGTACAGTTAAAATACATTCGGTAGATGATGATGCTTACTGTTTGAAGATTGCAAATGCAATGAAACTACAGGCAAGATTCAAGACATCATCTCGTAAAATCAAAAAGGTTAAGACTGGTGAGTACAACTACTGGTCAGTTATATCTCTTATTGTAGACTCTATGCAAGACTCTGAGGAACTCAGTGAGAGTATAGAGTTACAGGAATTAAAACTGTTAAAAACTATTCGTGGGTGGATGTCTAAGACTTGGAATAAGGTTACGGCATTCTATAAAAAAGGTGTTGACAAACTAAAGTCATTTCTTGGGGCAGAACCAGACCCGTCATTCCGAAATAAGATAAAATTCTAATGAACTTCACCGATTTCATAACAGAACAGAAGAACACTCACATGACCCACATTGAGGACAAGGTTCTCTATGGTGGTGTGAGTGGTACGCGACAGGCCATCAATGCGTTACGCGAGTTGCGTGACATGTTGGCGGGTCAGACGAGTTCTAAACTATCTACCAAGTGGGATGGTGCTCCCGCAATCTTCTGCGGTCAAGATCCCACCGATGGCGAGTTCTTTGTTGCCAAGAAGGGTGTGTTCGCAAAGAACCCCAAGGTCTATAAGACTGCGGCGGAGATCGATGGTGACATGTCTGGTGACCTTGCAGACAAGATGAAACTCGCATTAAAACACTTGCCTGAACTTGGTATAAAGGGTATAATTCAGGGTGACTTCTTGTTCTCAAAACCAGATCTCAGCACCGAGACTATTGAGGGTCAGAAGTATGTGACCTTCCACCCTAACACGATTATCTATGCTGTACCCTATGATCAGGCAGATGCACTGCGTAAGGCCAAGATCGGTATCGTATGGCACACCACCTACACGGGCAGTTCGTTTGAGTCACTGAAAGCATCCTATGGTGTGGACGTATCCAAGTTCAAGAACTCCGCAAACGTCTGGTCACAAGACGCCATGTTGCGTGATGTGTCCGGTGCGACAATGAATAAGAGAGAGACTGCCGAAGTGACGAAGCATCTGTCCGATGCGGGTAAGATCTTCAATAAGATCTCCGGTACGACACTGCGTGAGTTAGAACGTAATCAAGACCTTGCTCAACTTATTGAACAGTACAATAACACTTTTGTGCGGCAACAAATGGTCATTTCTAACACTAATACGCACGTAACAGGTTTAATCAAGTGGTTGAATGATAAGTTTCAGAAAGAGATGGATAAGAGAAGTACCGCTGCGGGTAAGAAGACCCAGCAGGACAAACTGGATGCACTCATGAAATTCTTCTCTCCGAAGAACAAAAAGAATCTAGTTGCAATGTTTGATTTGCAAAAAAGTATTGTTCTTGCGAAGTTAAAACTTATAAATAAACTTAATAGCATATCTTCATATGACACTTTTGTTCAGACTAAGAAAGGTTATAAGGTTAGAACGGGTGCAGAAGGATTTGTTGCTATTGACAAATTAGGTGGTGATGCGGTCAAGTTGGTTGACCGTCTAGAATTTTCGTATAATAACTTCAGTCCAGATATACTGAAGGGATGGGATAAACCAAAGAGGTAAACATGGCTAAACCAATGAGCCTAAAGACATTCCTGAACGTGGATTACACCCAGACGGGCGATCCGCAACAAGCGTACAACGCAAAGAAGCGCAAGCGAGATGTCGGTGCGGGAACTGATGCTGAGTATTCATCAACGAATCCCCCGAATGAGGCACTCAACGTACAACAACGTATGAAGTTGTCTCGCTCTCTCAAAAAGAACAAAGCAAAGATTGCAATGGGACGCAAACGTGCTGCCCGTAAAGTTGCCAACGTAGACACTCTGAAGAAGCGTGCACAGAAACAAGCACGTATGCAGTTCCTCAAGAAGATTACCAAAGACACCCCCAAGGACGAATTGTCTCTGTCCCGTAGACAGGACATTGAGAAACGTCTAGATAAGATGAAACCCAAGATCGACAAACTTGCACGGAAGTTGCTTCCTCAAGTTCGTAAGGGTGAACTTGAAAAGAAACGAGGTGGTCAAAAGAGTGATTAAGAATTTCAAATCCTATCTGGTCGAAGAGGCTAAAGAGGTTTATTTTACCTTTGGTAGAATGAATCCGCCTACTATCGGTCATGGGAAAGTATTAGAGACTATCGCAAAGAAGGCTGGTGGCGCTGACTGGAAGGTCTATGTGTCTCAGTCTGTTGGCCCCAAAGATCCTCTATCCTACTCCGACAAGGTCAAACACCTACGCAAGATGTTCCCCAAGTATGGTCGTAACATCATGGTGGACAAGGGTGTCAAGAATGTATTTGACATTGCTGCCAAGTTATACGATCAAGGATACAAACGAATCACCATGGTAGTCGGAGAAGACCGTCTACGTGAGTTTGAAGTCCTACTGAACAAATACAACGGTAAGAAAGCACGCCACGGGTTCTATAACTTTGAGTCCATCAATATCGTGTCTGCGGGTCGCAGAGATCCCGATGCAGAAGGTGTCGAAGGTATGTCTGCGTCCAAGCAACGTGCCAATGCCAAAGAGAACGATTACCAATCATTTACTCAGGGTGTTCCCAAAGGTATGTCCGACAAGGACACTCGTAGGTTGTTCAATGATGTGCGTAAGGGTATGGGTCTCAAGGAAGAGACCTCATTCAAGCGTCACATTGAGATGCCTACTGTTTCCGAAACAAGAGAACAGTTTGTCAAGGGTGAACTCTTTGAGTTGGGTGATACTGTTGTTATCAAAGAAAGCGAAGAGGTCGGTGTCGTATCTCATCTGGGCGCAAACTACGTTATCGTAGAGTCTGGTGACCGTAAGATGCGTAAGTGGTTGGATGCGGTAGAACTGGTCGAGAAGAAGTTGACCCCCGCTGAGATCAAGAAACGCGAAGAGATTGCGAAGGCAATGGAACGCGAGAACCCCGACATGCCGATGGACAAGAAGATGGCCATCGCGACTGCAACCGCAAAACGAGTTGCAGAGAAACAAGATCCTGACATCAAGGACAGAGAAGGGACTCAACCCGCACGTTATCACAAGGGACTCAAGAAGTCTACTAAGGCGAAACGTGACGCACACTTCAAGAAGCATGGCAAGAAGGCGGATGATGATCCGTCTGCGTACAAACCTGCTCCTGGCGATAAGACCGCTAAAACCAAACCGTCCAAGTACACCAAAGCATTCAAAGACATGTATGAGGAAGTATCTCAGAAACAACTCAATGACCTTGAGAAGTTTGCTGATAGACTACTCAAGAAGTTCGATGTCGATGTTGAGTTCACACGTCACTTCGCTGACCGTATGAATGACAAACGCAACAAACCTGCTATCACAGTTGCAGAATTGCAACGTGTGTTTAAGAAGATTGCGAAGAACAAAGCAAAGAACATTAGACAGAATCCTGATAGTGAAGCAGTCATTAAAGACTTACAGATGGATTTGAACTTACCTGTTGTTATCAAGTATGACCGCAACAAGGATGAGTTCGAGGTAGTCAACAAGACTATCATGCGTAAGAAAGATTTCAAGACTACTTCTAAGACCATCACCACCGAAGAGAATGGTGCTGGAGATGAGGGTACTGATAAGTTAGTCAAGAAGTACAAGAAAGATACTCCTCTAGAAGAAAGAAAGTTTATTGACTTTACAAACCCTGTATTTGGTGATATACTAGACAAACTAGTTAATGGTGACCTCTACAAGAAAGTGATCCGTAAGTATCTAGATGCAAGACGTAAGAATCCTAAACAGGGTCAAGCATTGTTGGTCAAGATTGCTCGTCAATATGGTGTCCCCGCGAAACAGACTCAGAATCTGTTCTTCAAACTCTTGGATAAGGGTGCCCTACCTAAGCACCTTGACTGGAGAGACAAGGCATTTGGTGAGGATGCTGTCCAACAAGCACGAGATGCAATCGCTCGTGAGAAAGAACAAGACAAGGCGAAGCATGATCGTATTCTAGATCGTGCGCGACTGGCCCGAGCAAAGGCAAAGAATAGAGAAACCAAATGAATCTATACGAAGCGGATGATGCCCTGAAAAAGAAAGCAGAGAAATCTGGTATCTCTTATGGGACTCTCAAGAAAGTTTACAACCGTGGTGTTGCCGCGTGGAAGACTGGTCATAGGCCAGGCACTACTCCTCAACAGTGGGGTTATGCCCGTGTCAATGCCTTCATAGTCAAGAAGAAAAAAGGTGGTCTGAACCACGATAAGGATCTGGCATGAAATCATACTGGGACATAGTCACAGAACTTAAAGAGGGAAAGAACGATTACCCTCTGTACCATAAGACCTATTCGGGTGCAATGAGTGCCGCATACGCATTCGCAAAGAAGAAAGGGTTTGAGGTAGACAAGGACGATATTGATAGTAAGGTGGCAATGGGGCCTAAGAAACCGTCCAATGGTAAGACCAATAGTTTTACTCTCAAGTTGGATGGTGAGAAACGCAAGATGCTTGCCGTACAGGTTACAAACCTTGATAATAAACGATACGAACTAAACGCATACATCACTTAGGACTCAGAATGAAAAGACTATCAGAAATCAGTGAAGCGATTGACTTCATGAAGACAGCCAAAGCTCTGGAAGATTACGCCAAGAAGTCTGGCGGTATTGATAAAGAATCTTTCCAGAAGGTTGCTGCATATGTACGTGAGATTGGTAGGAACTCATCTACCATGGTACAGAACAAGGCGTTTACGGCGATGAAGAAGTTTATCGGCGGTATGGACACTGATCCTCGTGATGGTGTGTTGCAGATCCTACAGAAACATGGTATGTTCAAGAATGGTCGTTTGATGCAGGAGTCTGTAGAAGAGATCACTGAGTTCTCGGATGCTCAACTGGCACAACTCAAGAAGGCATATCAAAACCTAGAAAAGATCAATGTTGCTTCACCTACCTATAAGAAGTTGAAGAAAATGATCGCAAGCATGGACGCAAAGATGCTTGAGAAGGTTGCTCGTGCGAAGGTCAAGTTTGTATCTCAGATTGCTGCAAGGGAACTCGCTGCAAAGGGCGTCAAGTTAAAAGCAAAGGACTACATGGAAGAAGTCCAAGAAGCAGTCTCTCCTGCTCAACAGGCTGCGATTGCAATCTCTAAGAAAGAGAGGGGTGAGAAACCAAAAGCAATGAAAGAAGACGGTCATAATGATGTAGAGTCTATGAAGAATAAAGTCAAGACTGCTATGTCTGCACTTCAAAAGATGAATACTGAACTTGGTAAATTGGGCGATCAAGACTCGTTACCAACTTGGTGGACAAATAAAGTTGCTGTTGCGGTTGATAAACTTGATGGTATGGCAGACTATATTGATACCCAAGTTGAATCTGTTGACGAATGTGCATCTGAGGATGACTTCAAACCACATATGATGTATGATCCTAAGACGGGCAAAGGTTACAAGGCAAATAAGTATGCTGACCATGTTCGTATGGACAAGATGGGTTACACCCACGAGAAACCAGAAATCAAAGAAAGAAAGATTGACCCTGCCGATGTAGATAATGACGCGACTGATGATGACCGTAAGGCGGCTGATAAGAATGTTGTTATGCAAATACGAAAAGCAGCGGATCTAGAAAAAGGATCTGATATTGAGTTCAAGGATGGTAAGAAAGGTAAACTGTCTCAAGCGGATGCCAAGAAACTGACCAATATGTTCAACACCCTGAAACGACCCGCTGACAAAGAGAAGTTTCAGAAGGTGGTCTCCAAGGATCTTCGATCTGTCAAAGCCCTACTAAAGAGGTTAGGACGATAAGATGGCACAGTATTCTGTAACACGAGGTTCCCATTACAATCCAAGCAATCAAGACTTGCATGAAGTTGTCATGCTTGCTGACCAAGATGGAAATCTCATCAATACATTTGGTGCGGCATCGAATGTGATTATTTCTGCGGGTAATCTTGAGGGATACTCTGGTGTTCACAAGTTTGGTGCTGTGTATGGAACAGCTCTTTCAACAATGTCAACAGTGTGGACTGCGGCAGACACAACTGCAACGGCACTCTACGACTGGACATATTCTGCTGGAACAGTAACGGTTGTATCATCCTCTGGTTCAGATGTTACGAGCATGACTGTTCAAGGATTGGATTCTGATTACAACTTTGCAGAAGAGACTTTCACACTTACAGGTGCGACACCGACTGCGGCTGGTGTTGTAAACTTCGCACGAGTCAATCGTGCATTTATGAACACTACAACCAATGTTGGTAAGATTCAAGTCAAAAGAGGCGCAACGGTAGTCACAGAGATTGGTGCTGGTTATGGACAGACGCTACAGTGTTTATATACTGTTCCTGCTGGTAAGACTGCATATCTAATGGCCATGGCCGCATCTGCAAGTAAGAACCAATCAACAGACCTATTCCTTTTCCAGAGACCTTTTGGCGGCGCATTTCGTGTTCAGACAACAGTATCTCTAAACCAATCAAGTCAAACGCTGGAGTTCCCAGTTCCCATAAAACTTACAGAAAAGACCGACCTTGATTTGAGGGTGCAGGGTTCTTCAAATGCAACCGTATCTGCTGACTTCACAATGGTATTGGTGGATAACACATAATGAAAACATTTAACGAACATTGTGACTGCGGATCAGAGTCAGATCTGGTAGAGAACAATATCTTCCGTGTGGGATCAGAGAAGTACTTTGAGTACTGGCGTGACCTACGCGAACAGTATCACAATGGTGAACTGCAAGTACAACCCCACGAGGTAGACATCATGGAGTCTGACCTTGGAGAGTTTGCCGAGTTCAATGGTGAGAATGTTGCACTGGACTGCATCTTTGAAGCAGAGAAGAAACAACCAGAACTGAACAAACCGAAGGCGGGTGGGCCCAAGAAGTACTATGTGTACGTCAAAGATCCGTCTACAGGTAATATCAAGAAGGTGTCTTGGGGTGATACGACTGGACTCAAAGTCAAGTTGAATGATCCGAAGGCACGTAAGTCATTTGCTGCTCGTCATAAGTGTGACCAACAGAACGATAAGACTAAGGCGGCATACTGGGCATGTAGATTGCCTAGATATGCAAAGCAACTCGGTTTATCGGGTGGTGGGAGTTTCTTTTGGTGAAACCTTACCATGAACTGAAGGTGATTCATGGAAGCATCAGAACCTTCAGCAAAGATGTTAATGAAGAAGAGTTGGTTTGGCACAGGGATAAAGAAAAGAGACGTATCATTGTGCTGGAGGGTTACGGCTGGAAACTACAGTTTGACAATCAAGAGCCGACACAATTACTGGAACAACACAGTTATAGTATACCAGAAATGGTATATCATAGGATCATAAAAGGTGAAGGTGACCTAGTTTTAAGGGTATATGACGGACAGTGAAGATTATAAATCTATTGTATCGTGGTGGTGCTGGTGGTGAGTTTTTCGGTGGTTTGTTACAAGAGTTAGATGGGGTCGCTGAGAAACCTTTACATAAAGAAATGAATACAGAACGCTGGTTTCTGAAACGAGAGGATTACCAGTCACACGAGATAGAGGTGACTAGGAACGATCCTTGGAAAGTTCAGAAACCTGAGTGGAACGAAAAACTTTGGAATGTTAGATTGGATCATGGTTACGGGTTTGTCCTCAACCAAGAGTTCTGGTCTGACTATCTCTGGAATGATTGGGAAGAGACAAAGACGATCATATTCATGCCTCGAAACAGGAAGAGTCTTGAATTTACAGAACGTCTAGCGAAACTGAAACTGGTGAAACCATCAGATCATGCTCAGGGTCAAGCCATGCTTGACGATGGGATACTAGATGTAGACCAGTTTTGGAACAGACCTTGGGAGTCTATGGCACACTACTTTAATGTGTACATGGAGACAATCCCAGAAGACCATGACTTTCTAATGGTCGATCCGTATGAGTTGTTGTTTGACTACTCGACGGGGACAGTAAGAGAACTCGCTCGGGTGGGTGAGTATTTGGGGATGAGAATCCCAGAACATTGGCAGTATAAGATTTGTGAGTATCGATTAAAGAATCGCAGTCTTATAAATAGTAGTTAGACTTTATCTAAATGGGTAGTACTGAGATATGGCAACACAACGAGACACAGATTCAACACGACTAAATCGTATCGAAGAAAAGATAGATAAACTATCTGAAGCGATGATTAGTCTTGCGCGGGCTGAAGAAAAGTTAGTTGCCATAGAGAAAAATAACCATAACAACTTTGACCGGATGAATCGATTCTCTGCGAAGTTGGATGATATAGAAAAGAAAGTTGATGACAACGCGAGAACGGTTGCCATTATAAATAAAGTAGTGTACGTTATAACTATCGCCGTTATAGGTGCAATAGTTAAATACTTCTGGATGTAACGGAGACAAAATGAAAACATCAGATATCAAACGATTGGGTGAAGCGTGGGCATCCGTAACATCCAAACAAGAAGAACTCGAAGAAAAGAAAAAGCTCGATCCTGTTAACGATAAAGAGAACGACAAGAAGTTCAAAGATCGTAAGGACAAGGATATCGACAATGACGGTGATGTAGATTCCTCGGATGAGTATCTACACAAGCGCCGTGCTGCTACCGATGATGCAATTGACGGTGGTAAGAAACCCGCAAAGAACAAAGAAAAAGAAGAAGGTAACGCATTCACTAAAGCACTCAATGCTGCTAAAGAGAAGGGTGAAGACGAGTTCGTAGTTGCTGGTAAGAAGTATTCTGTAAAAGAAGAAGAAGGTGACGAAGAAGAGTCTGACGAACCTAAGAAGAAGAAACCTTTCCCACCTAAGAAAGATGGTGAAGAGAAAGATTCTGAAGAAGGTGAAGAAGAGTCAGATGACGAAGAAGAAGAAGCACCCAAGGTTGCTGGTAAGAAGGATGACAAGAAGAAAGTTGCATCTAATGCCAAGACTGCCGAGATCTCTAAGATCGGTGAAGCAACCGAAGAACTTCTAGATATGTTTGAGGGT
>Ga0208425_1000690_pt1 | contig 11592 bp, 9 predicted proteins | sample DEB08_DNA_4_FD_185496 | JGI IMG/M metagenome (GOLD analysis project Ga0208425, IMG submission 185496) | Aqueous microbial communities from the Delaware River and Bay under freshwater to marine salinity gradient to study organic matter... | ecosystem: Environmental > Aquatic > Marine > Coastal ...
TAATTTTGGTTTTACTTCATCATGTTTTATTTGGCTAATTGCACTTTTGATTGCTTCAGATGAACCATGAACATCTGATTTAACAATTATATTTAATTCCTCCGATGACTTATTTGAAAAAGCAGATTCTTGAGTAGCAAATGTTAATGGATTTTTTCCATCTTTGGTCTCTTCAGCTCTATTGGCACTTAAAGTTTTAGCTTCTTTTTCACTATCTACAACGATAAAATCATCACCGGCTTTTGCGGCACCATTAATCCCTAAGATCTCAACCGGTGTAGATGGTAATGCCTCATTTATTGCTTCACCTTTGTCATTAATAATTGCTCTTACTTTTCCCCATTTCAAACCACTTACAAAAAAATCTCCTTTTTTAAGAGTTCCAGTGGTTACAATAATTGTTGCTACAGGACCTCTACCAACATCAATTTTAGACTCTAAAACTACTCCAGTTGCTTTGGTGTCATAATCCGTTTTTAAATCTAAAATTTCTGCTTGAAGAATAATTGACTCTACTAACTTATCTAAATTCTTTTTTGTTTTTGCTGAAATTTCAACCATCAAAGTGTCTCCTGATAAATCTTCAGCTATTAATTCATATTCTAATAATTGGTTTTTAATTTTTTGTGGATCTGCATCTGGAAGATCACATTTATTTATCGCAACTACTATTGGAACATTTGCGGCTTTAGCATGTTTGATAGATTCGATTGTTTGAGGTTTCACACCATCATCTGCAGCAACAACTAAAACTACGACATCTGTTAACTTAGATCCTCTAGCTCTCATTTCTGTAAATGCAGCATGACCAGGGGTATCTATAAAGGTTAATTTATTTGACTGAGACTCAATTTGGTAAGCTCCAATATGCTGAGTAATTCCACCAAATTCTCCTGAAACAACATTGGCACTTCTTAAAACATCTAAAACAGATGTTTTTCCATGATCAACATGACCCATTACCGTAACTATTGGTGGTCTATTTTTTAAATTTTCAGATCTAGACTCTTTAATCTTTTTAATAATCTCTTCTGCTTTTTCCTCTCGAATTGGATTGTGCCCAAATTCTTTTACTAAAAACTCTGCAGTATCTGCTGCCAGCGTTTGATTAATAGTAACTGTTACGCCCATACCAAATAAATATTTTATAACATTACTTGATTGCTCAGCCATTCTATTCGCAAGCTCTCTAACTGTGATTGCTTCAGGAATATTTACATCTCTTTTAATTGGCTTTAAATTTTCTTTAGTTTCTTCTTTAGTTAAAACTTTATTCTGTTTTAATCTTGCTCTTTTAATAGATGCTAAACTTCTTGCTCGTGATTCTATATCGTCATTATCACTTATTGCTCTTGAAATAGTTAATTTCAATTCTCTTTTTTTAGTTCCAAGTTTTGATTTTTTACTTCCACCGTCATCCTCACCTTTAAGTCTTTTAGTTGCTCTTTGTTCAGCTAACTTTCGTTTCTCAAAATCATTAGCAATTGGGGATGCTTTTGGTGGAAACGTTGGTTTGATTGGTGGTGTACTTCTTTCAAAAGACGAGCTAGGTTTTGACTTAACTCCAGCAGGTCTAAACGAACCGCCTCTGTTAGGAAATTTACTAGGTTGTTTTTCTATGACTACAGAGTTTTTTCCTTGAGTTTTTGCTATCTCAATATTTTGAATAGACTTCTTGGCTATGCCAGAAATTGTTAATTTTGTTTTTTTGTTTTCCATAACTCATCACTCAATCTTTATAGACAATGTTTCTTGCAGACATAATTAAATCATCTGCTTCAGCTTTTGATAATGCAAAATCCTCGAGACAACCTTGGATTTTTACTCTTTCACCTTTAACAATGTCATAACCACCTGTTAATTCATCTGATGCTAAATCTGCAAAATCCTCTAATTTTAATATTTTTTGTTCCCCTAAAGTAACTAACATACCTGGTGTTAATCCTTTAAGATTAATTAATCCATCTTCTAAACCTAAATCTTTTATTCTTTGAGAAATATCTTCTTGATCTTTTTCATGAAACTCTTTTGCTCTTTCAATTAAAGCATTTGCAGTTTCTTCCTCGATACCTTCAATTTTCATTAAATCCTGAGCATTACTATCTTTAATATCATCAATTGTTGAAAAGCCTTCTGCTACTAAAAGCTGACCTAGTGTTTCATCTAATTCTAAGTTTTTTACAAAATTTTCTGTTTTTTCTTTAAACTCTAATTGTCTTCTTTCAGAGTCCTCAGCATCAGTCATGATGTTTATTTCATAGTTCATTAATTTTGTTGCAAGTCTAACGTTTTGACCTCTTCTACCAATTGCTTTACTCAAATTCTCTTCGGTTAGAATTACATCAAGTTTTTTTCTTTCAGTATCAACATTTACTCTTTGAACTTCAGCTGGTGATAAAGCGTTTGAGACTAAAATAGCTGGATCCTCAGACCAATTGACAATATCAATTTTTTCGCCTTGTAATTCATTAACAACTGCTTGAACTCTAGAACCTCTCATTCCTACACAAGCACCAACTGGATCTAATGATGTGTCGACTGCTTTAACACAGATTTTAGCTCTACTGCCAGGATCTCTTGAAGATGATTTTATTTCTATTAAACCATCATAAATTTCTGGAACCTCTTGTACAAAAAGTTTTTCCATAAATTTTGGGTGTGCTCTTGATAAAAATATTTGTTGTCCTCTTGGTTCTCGTCTAACATCAAAGCAATAAGCTTTAATTCTATCACCAGCTTTAATGTTTTCTCTTGGGATTAATTCATTTTTTTGAATAATTGCCTCTGTTCTTCCTAAATCAACTATAACATTTCCAAATTCTAATCTTTTTACAATTCCACTTAAAATAGAGTCTTTTTTATCAATAAAGTCATTATATTGTCTTTCTCTTTCAGCTTCTCTAACATTAAAAGTAATTACTTGTTTAGCTGTTTGAGCAGCAATTCTTCCAAAATCAAATGCTGGTAATGGTTGTAAAACCTCATCTCCAATTGCTTTACCTTTATTAGTTTCGTTCAAAGTTATTGCATCATCTAATCTTATTTCTGTATTAGAGTTCTCTGGTTTTTCAACTATCACTAATTTTCTAAAAATTTCGATATCTCCATTTTCTCTGTTGATTAAAACTTTAATTTCATTGTCTTGACCAAATTTAGATTTGGCTGCTTTTGCAATTCCTGTCTCCATTGAATTGATGATTAATTCTTTATCAATAGATTTTTCTAAAGCTACCGCTTCAGCTATTCTTAATAGTTCTAATTTATCAGCTCTTTTGTTTAACATATTTTTGTTTGCTCCAAAAAAAAATGGGCTAGAGCCCATTTTGTAAATTCAATAATGTAAGGGCAATATATTAAAGATTTTTTTTAATTCAATAAAAACTATTTAGAAAAAACCCCTGTTTTATCTGTTTTTTCCCATGAAAAAGCACCATCATCTTCAGGCGTTCTGCCAAAATGACCATAGGCAGCTGTTTTTTCGTATATCGGTTTATTTAACTGTAACATCTCTCTAATTCCTCTTGGACTTAAATCAAAGTTTTCATTTATTTTTTTTATAACAAAATTATTTTTTTCTAAATCACCATCAAACAAATCTACATAAATTGATAAAGGCTTTGAAACTCCTATGGCATACGCAAGTTGTATCAAACATTTGTTTGCAATTTTAGATGCCACAATATTCTTTGCTATATAACGAGCAGCATAAGCTGCGGACCTGTCCACCTTTGTGGGATCTTTTCCAGAAAAAGCACCACCACCATGAGGAGCTGCCCCACCATAAGTGTCTACTATTATTTTTCTACCAGTAAGACCACAGTCACCATCAGGACCACCAATGACAAAATTACCAGTTGGGTTAACATAAAATTCTTCTTCGTTAAAACCTTCCAAAAAATTTTCTGGAATTGAATTTAACATATAAGGCCTTAATAATTCTCTAACCTGTCCTTGGTTAACTTCTTCTGAATGTTGAGAAGAAATAACAACCGATCTTACTTTTGTTGGTTTACCATCAACATATTCAAAAGTAACTTGGCTTTTAGAGTCTGGTTCTATATTTTTTAATTTTCCAGACTTTCTGTCTTCTGCCATTAATCTTAAAATTTTATGAGAATAATGAATAGGAGCTGGCATTAACACATCGGTTTCATTACAAGCATAACCAAACATAATTCCCTGGTCTCCTGCACCCTCATCTTTGTTACCAGACGAGTCTACACCCATTGCTATATCTGCTGATTGGGAGTGGAGATGACTTTCTATTTTAGTTGCTTCTTTCCAAGTAAAACCTTCTTGGTCATAGCCAATATCTTTTATACAATTTCTAACTTTTTCGATCAGGTCATCTTTTTTTATATCTGGCCCTCTAACCTCACCTGCTAGAACAACTTTGTTAGTGGTGGTTAGCGTTTCACATGCTACTCTAGAAAAAGGATCCCCAGAAAGATAACTATCAACAACCATGTCAGAAATTCGATCAGATACTTTATCTGGATGTCCTTCAGATACAGACTCGCTTGTAAATAAAAAATTCTTTAAGTTACTCATTCTTAATTCTATTAAATGAAAAAATTAAAAAAATATACAATAAAATTATTAATAAGAATATTTTATTTCCATATTTAGAAAATACTGTTGGTGAAAATTTTCTTGATTTTTCAAAATCAACATATCCATTTTTACCAAAATCAACTTGTCCTTCAATATTTCCAATGGGGTTAACGATAGCTGCCATACCATTGTTAGCTGAACGAATTACATATTTTCCACTCTCAATCGCTCTAAATATACTGTGTACAAAATGTTGTTTTGGTCCAATAGAACTTCCAAACCATCCATCTTCAGAAACATTAATTATATAATCAAAGTTTTGATCTGAATAAAGTCTTCCTGAATAGATTATTTCATAACAAATTAAGGGAAGTATCTTAAAACTAAATAACTCCCAGTTTACTTGTATAGCCTCTCTTTTTTGACCTTTTGAATATGACTGGTAGTTATTTGTAAGATTTTTAAGACCAATTTTTCTAAGTATTTCTTCAAAAGGTAAAAATTCCCCAAAAGGAACTAAATTTATTTTGTCATAGGAATTTAAAAGATTTAAATTGTTATCATAAATTGAAAACGAATTAAAAAACTTTGCGCCTGATTGATCATAAGATTGTTTATTAATACCAAGTCCTAATAAATGATTGCTGTTAAAATGATCTTTAAATAAATATTGATACTGAACAAACTCATTCTGATAAATGTCTGGAATTATACCTTCGGGCCATAGAAAAAAAATATTTTTGCTCGGATTAGGCTCACTAATTTTAATCAGTTCGTTAATTATTAGAGTGGGATCTACATCTCGATAAAATCTATCTAAATTTATGTTTGAACCAATTGTCCGAATTGTAAAATTATTATTTGTTTCTTCTATTTTTAGAAATTTTTTTTCATAAATAGTTCCATACATATAAAACAGAATGGGTAATATTAAAAATAATATACAAACAATTAAATCTTTACGACTATCTCTTAAAATAAAAATTGATGGACTAATAAAAAGTGAAATACAAAATAAATTAAATCCAAATGTACCAATAATAGACATAATGCTTAACAATTCTGGATGATTAGAAAAACTAAAAGCAATTAAATTCCATGGGAATCCAGTTAAAATAGAACCTCTTAGAAATTCAACTATTCCAAATAGTAAAGAGAAAAGAAAAAATGAGCTCACAATTTTTTTTAATCTTAAAATTGCAAACAGATAAGTAAGTATTCCATAAAAGATTGCTAAAAAGGCTGGTATTAAAATAAGAGATAGAGGTATTAAAGCCTTAAAATTTTCATCAAATGTTAATGAAATAGATATCCAATAAATATTAGATATAAAATATCCAAATCCAAATGCCCATCCATATAGAAAAAAATTAAATTTTTGATATGAATTTTTTTTAAATAAAAAAATAAATAATAAACTAAATGTTAAAAAATTAATGATAAAATAATTAAATGGAGGAAGACTTAGAGAAGAAAAAACACCTAAAAAAAATAGGTATAACAATTCTAAATAAATATTTTTTTTCAATTAATTAAGTTTAGAAATTACTGATTTGTAAATTTTGTTTTCTTCTATAATCATTTTTTTATAATCTTTATCTTTAATATGATCAAATCCTAATAAGTGTAAAAATCCATGAATAAAAGTTTTAATCACCACTGTTTTAAATGATCTTTTTTCTTTATCTTTGTTCATATAATTAAAGCTAATTATTACATCTCCAAGGTAAGTATCCTTTTTAATTGAAATCTTATGACTTAATGGAAAGGAAAGAATATCTGTTGGTTTATTTTTATTTCTAAATTTTTTGTTTAGTTTTTTGATATTTTGGTTATTCGAAAGTAATAAGGTAAAATCAACATTTTTGTTTAAAAACTTATATTTATTAGGAAAAGCATCACAAATAGAATTAAAAAAAATCTCTTTATTTTTTATTTTTTTAGACCAATTAGTGTCTTCAGAAAAGACATTAACGCTAATCATCGTTATTAGAATAAGCTTTTACTATTTTTGATACTAATGGGTGTCTAACAACGTCTGAATGATCAAAATCGACTACAGAAATTTCATTTAAGTGATTTAGAAGTTTTTTTGCTCTGTTTAAACCTGACATACTTTTATTTGGAAGATCAATTTGAGAAGGATCCCCATTAACAACTATTTTTGAATTTTCACCAATTCTTGTTAAAAACATTTTAATTTGAGTATCTGTTGCATTTTGTGCCTCATCTAAAATTGCAAATGAATTTTTTAAAGTTCGACCCCTCATGAAAGCTAAAGGAGCAATTTCAATATCTCCAATTTCAATCATTCTTTGAATTTTTTCAAAATCAAACAGATCGTAAAGTGAATCGTACAAAGGTCTAAGATATGGATCAACTTTTTCCTTCATATCTCCAGGTAAAAAACCTAATCTCTCTCCAGCTTCAACGGCTGGTCTAGAAAGAATTATTCTTTCAATTTTCTTTTCTAATAACATTGTTAATCCAACAGCAACTGCTAAAAAAGTTTTTCCAGTCCCTGCAGGTCCTGCTGAAATAGTGATGTCGCTTTGTCTTAGAGCTCTAACATACTCTTTTTGTTTTTCAGACCTTGGAATAATTGATTTTTTTGGTGTTTTGATTATGTCAGTTATATTTTGATTTTTTACTTTTTCATTAATCATAAATTGGTCTACCGAAGATATAATATCTTTGTTTTCAATACTGCCATTATTTATAAATTGATTAGCTAAAAACTGTATTGCATTTTTAACAACTTCATTTTTTTCAGCTGATGATTTGATTAGTATTGAATTTCCCCTCGAATATAAACTAGACCCAGTTATTTTTTCTAATTCTTTCAAGTTTGTATTAAACTCACCAACAACACCCATGAGTAAGTCGTTATCATGAAAAATGACACTTAAAGAGTTATTGTCTGAGTAAACGAATTTTAGCGTTGTATTAATATTTTTTTTTAAAAAACTGCTCAATTGTTAAGCTACCTTTTGATTTAAATTTGTAACAGCCTCTCCAAACAAGGTGTTTTGATTGCTTTTGTTTATTTTTACTTTCACAATTTGTCCAATACTTTCTTCATTACCACTAAATATTACTGAAGTCATGTACTCAGATCTCCCAAAAAGTTTGGTTTTATCCTCAGTTTGATTTTCAACTAGCACCTCAATTGTATTATTTTCTAAAGATTTATTTTTTTGAATCTGATGCTCGAATAATTTCTGTTGTATTTTTTCCAACCTATTCAATGATATTTCTTTATCTATTAATTCTAAATTTTCAGCTACTGTGCCTGGCCTTGGGCTGAAAATAAATGAATAAGAATTTATAAATTTTATCTTTTTAATTAATTCAAATGTTTCATTAAAATCTTGCTCCTCTTCACCTGGATAAGCAATTATAAAATCACTTGAAAATTCAACTGCTGGATTAATTTCTTTTAATTTTTCATAGGTATTAAGATATTCTTGAATAGTATGCTTTCTATTCATTAGCTCTAAAACCTTATTAGATCCGCTTTGAACCGGAAGATGGACCAGGGGCATTAATTTTTTTGAATGTTTATATACTTCAATTAAATCATCTGTCATATCTTTTGGGTGTGAAGTGGTGTACCGAATTCTTTTTACCTCATTTATTTTTTCAATTTCTAAAATCAAGTTTGATAAACGCAAACCATTATCATTATAAGCATTTACATTTTGGCCTAATAAAATAATTTCTTTAGCTCCTTGTTCTATAAGGCTTTTTGCTTCATCAATGATTTGTTTAAAAGGTCTAGAATATTCAGGACCTCTAGTATATGGCACCACACAAAAATGACAAAACTTATCACAGCCTTCCTGTATAGTTAAAAAGGAGGATACTTTTGAAGAATTATTTTTTATTTTACTCAGATATTCAAACTTACTTACTGCATCAAATTCAGTTTCTTCAAACTTTTGTTTTTCAACATAATTAAGTATGGTGTCGTTAATTTTGTGATAAGCCTGAGGTCCAATGACCAAATCTATATAAGGTTCTCTTTTTAACATTTCTTGATTTTCGGCTTGAGCCACACAGCCTGCAACAATAACCAAAGGCTTCTTTTTTGCTCTAAAGATTTTTTTCACTCTACCAATTTCATGGTAAACTTTTTCTTTAGCTTTATCTCGTATATGACAGGTGTTTAAAAGATAGCAATTTGCATCCTCATAATTATCTGTTTTTTCATATCCAATTTTTTTAACTGTGTCATAAATTCTATTTGAGTCATACTCGTTCATCTGACAGCCAAATGTTTTGATAAATATTTTTTGATTCATGGTTATTGAGATTTTTTTTTAACCCCGTAGAGTTCTAATTTATGATCAACTAATTTGTAACCATACTTTTCAGCAACTTTTTTTTGAAGTTTTTCAATTTCTTCGTCTACAAATTCTATAATTTCTCCAGTTTTTACATCTATTAAATGATCATGATGACCCTCATTAAGCTCTTCATATCTAGCTTTGCCACCTTTAAACTCGTGTTTTGCTAAAATTCCAGATTCCTCAAAAAGTTTTACAGTTCTATAAACTGTTGCGATACTAATTTTTGGATCAATTTTATTTGCTCTATTATAAAGCTCATCAACATCCGGATGATCGGTAGACTCAGACATCACCTTCGCTATAACTTTCCTTTGTTCGGTCAGTTTAACGCCTATGGATAAGCATTTTTCCTCTATTGTTTCTGGCATATTTAATTTTAACTCTAATAAATAGGATTAATCAAATTTTTTTTGATTTGATATTTATCACACAAATTAGGAATATTTTCATATTTCGTATTTTCTGATGCCTCAAAATCTTGCAAACTATAACAATAATAATCAATTTTTTTAGCTAAAAAAATAGCTTTAACAATAGATAGAGAATTTCTTATTCCAGCAAAACTACCAGGCCCTCGATTGATATAAATCTCTGAAATGTCATTATAATTTATTTTTTTAGATGAAATAAAACCTTCAATTAACAGAATTAATTTCTCATAATTAATTTTAGTATTTTCATGGGTAATACTATAAATATTATCTTTATTAATGAGCATTAAAAATATTTTTTCATTTGCAGCATCAATTATAAGTTTGGTCATTTTAATTCTATTTTTATCATTAAACTCTAAAGCAGATAACAATAATATCAAATATTATTCGAAAGATGAGGGTATTTTATCGCTAATGTATCATAGATTTGATGAAAACAAATATCCATCAACAAACATTCAAATGGAAGTTTTTGTTAAGCAAATAGAAATGATTAAAAATTCAAACTATGAATTTTATGACATACAAAAATTTATTGATAATTTTAATGAACCTAAAAAAGAAAAAAAAATATTAATAACAATTGATGATGCATTTTCATCATTTTATGAAATTGCGTGGCCATTTTTGAAAGAAAATAAAATTCCATTTATTTTATTTGTCTCAACAGAGCCAGTTGGCAATAATGGCTATATGACTTGGGATCAAATTAGAGAAGTTGAGAAAGAGAGTTTTGCCTATATAGGACATCATTCACATACTCATGACTATTTGATAGAAAAATCAGATGAAGAATTTATTAATGATATAAAAATAGCATCTAAATTTTTTTTAAAAGAGCTTGGATATATTCCAAATTTATTTTCTTATCCATTTGGTGAATATTCAAAATTCATGAAAGATTATGTTGCTGAAAATTTTAGTTTTGCTTTTGGTCAGCATTCTGGGGTTATAGATTTAAATAAAGATAAATTTGAATTACCAAGATTTCCTATCAATGAAAATTATGGAGAATTAAATAGATTTAAATCAATCATTAATTTTTTTCCCTTAGAGTACAAAAATTTAATTCCAGAGGAAAAAAAATTAACAAAAGCAAATAATCCACCTGAATTTCAAGTTGAATTTTTTGAAAATCAAAAAAATTTAGATAATATAAATTGCTATTCAAATGAAGGTAATGCTTGGGAAAAATCAAATTTTAACTTTTTAAATAATAAACTTACCATAAAATTTAGAGAAGCTTTTACTCCTAGAAGAGGAAGAGTTAACTGCTCCTTAAATGACGATGGAAAATGGAGATGGTTTGGTGTACAATTTGTTGTACAGTAAACTAAATTAAGCTTTCAAGCTCAACGCTGGATGGCAATAGCTTTGCATCATCAAAATCTTTTAAATCGTTCTGTTCAATTATTTTTTGTAAAACCTCAACATACTGATTGCCAGTTTCAGCATATTTATCTAAATAATTTGACAGCACCATACTATCTAATGGTTTGCCAGCATCCCTAAGTTCAGCTCTTGCTTGTCTAAAATCCCTATAAGTTGAATGAGTATTCAAGTTTCTTTGGTAGGCTCTAACAGATGCTTGTAAAATGTTAAATCTCATAACTTTATGATCCGCACCTTCATCAGCATCCTTGGGCTTTAGACCCTCTCCTGACCATGTCCATTGACCAAATAAAGCATTACCCTCCTGAGCAAATCTAGATGTTCCCCAACCTGTTTCTTTGGCAGCTTGAGCGATAGCTAACGATACAGGGATTTCATCCATTCTAATTTTAAGTAATGATAAATCTTTTGCAGGAACACCATATTGTTTAAATTTTTTCTCGAGCCATTTTTTTTCTAAATCTGTATTATTGCTTTTGTTAATGATAGTAAAAAGTCTTTTTCGATCTAATCGAATATTATTATTTTCTTTTAAGATTAAAGGTAAAACAATTTGAATAAAAAGTTCCTTTCTTTTTTTTGTATCTTCAATCATTTTAATTTCATCTGGCAATAATGTTAAAAGTACAGGTTTAACAAGTTTAGTTTCTCTCACATCTTTTAATTTATAATTAGTGTCTTTAAACAATTGTTCTATCGTGGGTGCACTTAAAGCTACCGACTCATTTTCTATATCGTTAAGTGATAAAATATCTACTAGAAGATCTTTTTCATCTAAAACTTCTGTATTTTCTTCAATATTGTTTTTGCTATTTAAAGTATAAACTAAAATTTTCTTTGATTCATTTTGAAATTCTTTT
>Ga0208425_1000693_pt1 | contig 11570 bp, 13 predicted proteins | sample DEB08_DNA_4_FD_185496 | JGI IMG/M metagenome (GOLD analysis project Ga0208425, IMG submission 185496) | Aqueous microbial communities from the Delaware River and Bay under freshwater to marine salinity gradient to study organic matter... | ecosystem: Environmental > Aquatic > Marine > Coastal ...
GCTAATGGTCATCTGACCTACCTGAAGTATGACCTAGAGGACAAGCAGGCTCCTGTCTATGAGGTTCTAAAGAAGGACATAGAGGAGCGTATCATCCATGTGAAGGAGATGGTAGAGCAGAAGGAACCACCGCCCCTGTGCCATGATACAGTGCCTGATGGTAAGTCTGGTAACAAGAAGCTGGCTACAGGCTGCTCCTACTGTCACTTCAAACATGCTTGCTATCCTAACCTACGTACATTCCTGTACTCTACAGGGCCACGGTACTTAACGGAGGTGGTGAATGAGCCTAAAGTCCAAGAGATCACGTAAGCAGAGTGTCTACAGGTCTGGACTAGAGAAACGCTTTGCACAGACTGTACCTAAACGAAGGTACCTGTACGAGCCATATGATGTACCATACGTGATGCACAGGAAGTACAAGCCAGACTTTGTGGACAAGAAGACGGGTGACTACATTGAAACTAAAGGTTTCTTTAGGACAGGAGACACCCAGAAGTATACATCAATACGTGATAGTATAGCCCCTACTAAACTAATCTTTGTGCTGTCTGATCCCAACAAGAAGGTCAGGAAAGGTTCTAAGATTACAATGGGCCAGTGGTGCCACAAGGAAGGCTTTGAGTTTTACACAGTTGATGAGTATGTAGATCATGTCACTAACAATGGATGAAGTAATAGAGCGTATCCTAGCTAGATACGACGCAGAAGACTTACTGGAAGCTCTGGACATTAGTTCTGAAGAACTGCTGGACAGGTTTGAAGATAAGTTTATTAACCGTTTAACCTTCTTTGAAGAAGCTGTAGATGAAGATGAAGTGGAGCTAGAGCAAGATGAGTATTGATAACGCTACTCCAGCGGAGTGGAACAAGATAAACAGAAAGAAAGATTGGGCTTGGATGGATGCGGAAGACAACGAACCTAACGACCACCCAAGGTTTTCTGAAGAAGCAATGTCAAAGACCTACGACCCGGTTAACAGACCGGAGCATTACAATACTGGTGGCTTGGAATGTATTGATGCTATTCGTGGGATGCTTACACATGATGAGTACATTGGATACTTGCGTGGCAATGCCCTGAAGTACATGTGGCGCTTTAGATACAAGAAGAAGCCCATTGAAGACCTACGCAAAGCACGTTGGTACGAAGAACGATTGATGAATTACATGTTGGAGCACCCAAGTGACAAGTAAGGTAGGCGTACAGGATTACTTAGGTATCCAGATTGATTATGACAGAGAAGAAAACCTTAATGTGTTTTCACTAGAGACACTGAAGGATAGATATTTCTGGGAGGATGAGACACATGCCCAAGAAGCATTCGCCAGAGCAGCGGTCTATGGTGCAACGTATCAAGGACATACTGACTACAATCTTGCACAGCGACTTTACGACTACGCAAGCAAGAGCTGGTTCGGTTTTAGCACTCCTATACTTAGTAACGGGGGAACAACTCGTGGCCTCCCTATTAGCTGTTTTCTTAATTATGTTCCTGATTCAAGGCGTGGTCTTTCTAATCACTACGATGAGAACATTTGGTTGGCAAGTGGCGGTGGAGGCTTGGGTGGATATTGGGGTGATGTTAGAAGTAATGGCGTTTCTACTTCTAACGGCAGTCAGTCTACTGGTTCTATCCCTTTCATGCACGTAGTTGACAGTCAAATGCTTGCCTTTAACCAAGGCGTAACAAGACGAGGATCTTATGCAGCGTATATGGACATCAGTCACCCGGAAGTGGAAGAGTTTATCGCTATGCGAAAGACTACTGGGGGTGATCTTAATCGTAAGTGCCTTAACCTTCACAATGGAATTACAGTCACAGATGAATTCTTGGCCGCCGTCATGTCTGATGATAACTGGAGGCTGATAGACCCTAAGTCCAAGCAGGCAGTCAAGACTGTATCAGCAAGGGACTTGTGGTGGCAGCTAATCCACACTAGAGCAGAGACAGGTGAACCGTACATTGTTAACCTAGATCGCTGTAACGAGGCTCTACCGGAGGAACAGAAGGAGCTAGGGCTACAGGTACGCCAGAGTAATCTATGCTCTGAGATTACCTTACCGACCAGTGAGTCACGCACAGCAGTGTGCTGTCTGTCCAGTGTTAACCTAGAGTACTTTGATGAATGGAAGGACGATGAACTGTTCATCAGTGATCTAGTGACTATGCTGGACAATATCATTGAGCACTTTATTGATAACGCTACAGAAGGCAATCACAGCTATGCTAAGAATGCCATGAACAAGCGGGAGTTTTTAGAGAATGTGGCATCAAATAAAACAGGCTTTGCAAAGGCCGCTTATTCAGCATATAGAGAACGTGCGCTGGGACTTGGAGCGATGGGTTTTCATAGCTACCTTCAACGTAATGGAATACCTTTTGAAGGAATGTACGCCTCCAGCTTTAACAACAGAGCGTTCAAGCACATTAAGGAAAGAGCTACTGCCGCTAGTGAAGTACTGGGTGATGATCGTGGGGTGGCTCCAGATATGCTTGGTAGCAACCGTCGTAATTCCCATCTGCTTGCTATTGCCCCTAATGCTAGTTCTAGTATTATATGTGGTGGAACAAGCCCTAGTATTGAGCCTACGAGGGCTAACGTATTTACGCACAAGACTTTGACAGGCTCATACAAAGTCAAGAACAAATACTTGGAGGAACTACTTGAAACCAAAGGTGCCAACACAGAGAAAACATGGAAAGATATTGCTGCTGCTGAAGGCTCTGTTAAAGACTTACCGCAACTCACGGAAGAAGAGAAGGAGGTATTTAAGACAGCCCCTGAACTTAACCAAATTTGGGTCATCGAACATGCGTACCAAAGACAAAAGTACATCTGCCAAGCACAGTCAGTAAACCTGTTCTTTGAGCCACCACCGGCTACGGCACCACAGGAGCTACATGATGAGTATTTGGAGTATGTTAATAGCGTACATTGGACAGGAGCTAACAAACTCAAATCTATGTATTACCTGCGAACTACAGCGGCTAGAAATACAGAGAATGTTAACGTCAAGATACCAAGGATCAACCTTGAAGACGGAGAATGTTTAAGCTGTGAAGGATGACAAGGAGCAGTTCAATAAATATTGTCTGCAACAGTGGACACAGTACATGGAAAAAGCAGGGATAGAGCAAGAGTCACCCTTGAGCTTCAAGCAATACCTGAACAGATACAAGAAACTACTGGAGGAAGAATACAGTGAGGGATCAGAAGATTAAAGCCCTAGAGCTAAAGTACAGGGCTGGTATAGCGGAACATCTAGCAGAGATTCAGAACTATGTAGACAATTCTGTGGGCGTAGGTGAGCATGGAAACTTGGTTGAGTCTATGGATCAACTTATCGCTAAACTGTCTGAGTTTGAAGAGAAACTAATAACACTAGAGAAGTATTTTAACTATGAGTAATGTAATTAACCTTATGCCTACACAGGCAACCGCTGATGAAGTCCTAGAGGACTGCAAGGGTGACTTTAATCACGTACTTGTTATTGGCTGGACGGAAGACGATGCTCTGACAGCTAAGGCTACAGAGTCTATGGACTTGAAGGAGACCATCTACTTGGTGGAAGTATTCAAGCAAGCAGTAATTATGGCAGGACATGAAGTAGAATGAGCTTATTAGATACTAGAGATTACTACAAACCATTTGACCATCCTTGGATGTTCGACTACTACTCACAACAGAATCAGATGCACTGGTTCCCAGAGGACGTACCTCTGCACAATGATGTCAAAGACTGGCAGACAATGACTGATGAAGAGAAGAACCTACTGACTCAGATCTTCCGTCTGTTTACACAGTCTGATGTAGACGTAGGTGCTGGGTACGTCGATAGGTACATGCGTATCTTTAAGAAACCTGAAGCACGTATGATGATGTCTAGCTTTGCTAACATGGAGTCCATACACCAACATGCCTACAGCCTGCTACTGGACACCGTAGGGATGCCAGAGGTTGAGTATAAAGCGTTTGCAGAGTACGAAGCTATGGCAGACAAGCATGAGTACATCAACGCTGTGAAGGTCACCAAGGGCGACAAGAAGTCCATTGCTAAGGCACTGGCTATCTACTCAGGTTTTACTGAAGGCTTGCAGTTGTTCTCTAGCTTCATCATCCTGCTTAACTTCCCACGGTTTGGCAAGATGAAGGGCATGGGGCAGATCATTACGTACAGCATACGTGATGAGTCCATGCACGTAGAGGCAATGACAAAGCTATTCAGGGAGTTTATTCAGGAGAACATAGACTTGTGGACTGATGACTTCAAGGCTGAGATCTATCAGGCATGTCGTGAGATGGTTGACCTAGAGGATAGGTTCTTGGATTTGGTGTTTGAGCAAGGTGACATACCGGGCTTAACCAAGAAGGAGATGCAACAGTACATCAGGTACATTGCTGACCGTAGGCTTCTACAGTTAGGACTCAAGACTAACTACAATGTCAAAGAGAACCCACTGAACTGGCTGGACGATGTGTTAGGTGTAGAGCATCAGAACTTCTTTGAAGGCAGAGCTACCACCTACATGAAGGCTGGACTACGTGGTGACGTTGGTAAGGTTAAGTTTGCTAATGTAGCTTAAGAAGACTTGGGGGCGCAATGCCCCCTTTGTCTCTACATTCCTATTGCTGGACGGTATCTAACAACACCTTCCTGTCCGTACCTAGGCCCAAGCGCATCCTCTACCTTCAGGATTGCTTTAGTTGGCCCTAATACTTCTTCTCTGACTACATTTTGTATGTAGGCTTGATCTTCATCACTCAAAGAGCTAAAGATCTTTGCTGCTCCTGACATGAGAAACTCAGGAGTTAAGTTCTCTGACTTACTCTTGTTTTGCAACAGCAGTAACTGATTAACAGCTTTAGGGCTGCTAACAATACGTTGTAACACTGACGGTGCCATAAGCCAGCCAAGCGATGAAGTTACGAATCCTAAAGGGCCACCAGCAGCAGTGCTTGCGCCTACAGTAAGTAGGCCGGAAACAGCGGATGTAGTTTTAGAGTTTAACAGCAAAGCGCCGAACAAAGACCCATCATTGCTGCCTGCATCTGACATAGCGTTAAGTAAAGACTTAAACCTACCGTAGTCTTCTCCCATTATTGACTGTTGAATCTCTTTTACAGAAGGTTTCTCAGCTTCAGTTGCAAGTCTCTTGTAGTCATTAATGTCAAAGTTAGGATTGTTTACATTAGGCATTAACTGCTCAACATAGCCTCTACGCAAGGCTCCAATAGCTTCATCAGCGTTCTTGTAAGCTAAGTCTTTTACATTACCTCCAGCCCTTCGTAACTCTGCATAAGACCTTCTTATAGTTTTTAGGTAAGCGTCTACTTGGCTCTTGCTACCCCCTTCAAGCAGTGTTCTACCTGCTGCTTCAAAATATCCTCTACCAGCTTGTTTAATGTCTCCCATGTTAACAGGAGGCACAAGGTCTGCTAAACCTTCTCTGTAAGCTGTTTTTAGAGAAGCATAGTCCTCCGCTGCTCTAGGGTCAACCCTTCTAAGAGTAGGTTCTAAAGCGTCTTGTACGGCATTTGCTAAAGAAGTAAGATCCGCTTCCAAAGTAGTGTTAGTTACTCCTTGTCCATCAAAATTACCAGCAGAGGCTATTCTTCTTCTTAGGCTCTTTTCAAGTTTTATAAGAGAGTTAACAGGCATTGAGACAACAGAACCATCAGTCCTTCCAGTGCTGAAAGTTTCTATATACTGGTCAAGAAGTCTCATAGCTTCAGGGTCAAAGTCTTCACTGATTGATCTTTTAACAACAGTAGGCTTTTCTAAAACTGCTCTTTGCTCTGCTGTTATAGCAGACTCTGCTTGTGTTCTAGGAACCCCTAACTTTTTACCTTTAGCTACATCAGCAACAATCTCAGTTTCTTTACGTAACTGCTGGAGTCTTGCTAATAAAATATCAGGCTTAACTGGTGTATTGCCAAAACTACTAGAGAAATCTTCTAAAGACCTAGTGTAGTTATTAGAAAGAGCTTGTTTTCCAGCTTTAACAGCAGTGTTTACAAATATACCGTAACTATTGTTGCCCGGAGACACAGTTCTGCCATCTCTAACTAAATCTAAAAAAGCTCCTTGTATAGCTTGATTGTTAGCATTAGCACGTTCTACAGCCCTGCCTCCAGTAAAAGGGGCGTTGTCTACTACATTTTCAAATATCTGTAAGGCTCTATTAATTTGGCCTGTCTGTGATGCACTAAGACTAGCAGCTTCTTGACCGCTTTGTCTCAGTATAGACTGAGTTTGTCTTAGGGACTCTTGTGTGCCCGGAGGCATAGCTTCAACTTTACCAGCGTGCTCAATCAAGTCTGTAGCTTCATCACTAGCAAAGCCCATCATACGGAGCATAGGTAGACCTACTTTAGCTGCGCCTAAAGTAGCTAAATCTATCCCGATACTTTCTGCACCAGCTAACGCAGAAGCCCCTACAGAAGGTTCTTCTCCCTTCCTAGTGTCTGCGTAGTATTTACTAGCGGCTGATACTATAGCTGACGTAGCAATAGGTGCCGCAGCACCTTTAGTCATCATTGACGCAACTACGCCAGCGGCAGCAGGGGCTACAACATCCATATTATCTAAAGTCCAATCTCCTACCTTCTCAACAGTATCAAATACATCTGCATCACCTACTGGTAGAGAAGCATCTGATAAGCCCCTGTCTTGAAGTTCTTGGACAGTAACAAGATTATTTTTTAATAGGAATGCCTTTCTCTGTTCTTGTCCCATCTGCATAAAGCCTTCAGGAAGCTCTACGCCTTTATATGTTAATCTTTCATTTTGGGCCATTATTAGTTACCTTAGTTTAACAAGTCATCAAGGGTGGCTTCTTTGGTTGTAGGCCCACTAACACCGTTGCCGTTAGCCCCTACAAAACGATTGTTATTGACAAACCTAAACCATTCAGATCTTTTGAAGGGATTGTCTGAATCTTCTCTATCTGCAAACACCAACGCTTTTTCTTTAGCTTTTTTAAAACCTTCAAGAATGTTTCTAAGAAGCCTAGCGTTTATTTCTGGACTTTGCTTAAAGTTGGCAAGGTTTCTTTCTAAATATTCTCTTTCAGCGTTACTGATAGCACCTGTAAAAGCGTCAAGTTTCTGTGTAAGAATATTAGCAGTATATTCCTTAAACTCACCTACATCTGCACTACCTAAACCAAAGAAGTTCTGGAATTCTTCAAGAACATTATATAAGCCTCCTGAAGTAAAATCAGGGTCTTCTACAACAGCTAATACTTTTTCTAATTTAGGTATTTCTTCAACAGCAAGAAATCCTGCGGCGTATATATTGTTTACTTGGTCTCCCCAAGCTTCTGCTTTTTTAACCTCTGCTGCTTCATCGGCAGCTTCATCAATACGTTCAGATGATGTAAGACCTCCTGAACCTATTGTTTGTGGTGTTCCCACAGGAACTTTAGGCGCTCCCTGTAATGGAATAAGCTCAAAAGAAGGATTACCTAGAGTATCTACCTTCATTACACGGGCATATCTATTACCTTCATCGTCTTTAAGCTGCTCTGTTTCACCACCAACAACTTTAGGCGTAGCTAGCTTTGCTTTGTCTGCTTCTTGCGCTTTAATATTCTCAAGCACATTAGCATACTTAGCTGCGTTAGTAGTATCTCCAGCACGTACAGCAGCCTGTAGCTGTATCTCTACAATCTTACGTAGTCTTTCAGGGTCATTTTGACCAATCTGAGACATAGCTTGTGTAGCTATCTCACTTGGAGTTCTCATGTCCATGCCACGAGCTTGTCCAACACTTCTAACAAGAGTGTTAACTAAAGGATTAGAAGACATAGCAGGCTGTAACAATCCTGAACCCATAGGTTGTCCAGAAGGTTGTTGAGCACCTCCTGCACCGCCTAAGCTAGACAATAGCCCTTGTGATAATTTAATAGCCATTACTTATTGTCCTCCAAAGATACTGCCAATGCCTGAGATTAAGTCACCAAACAAACCACCAGCAATGCTCTCTTGTCGTTCACCTGTTTCTGCACTTGTTTGTTGAGCTAACAGACCACTGTACAAGTCTCTTAGTAAGTTAGCTCTAGCAATCTCAGTTTGACCTAATGCCTCAAGACCTGTAGTACCTGCTTGTGCAAGATAACCAGCACCCTGTCGCTGACCTGTGCCAGCAATGTTAGCAAGGTTAATAGCAGGACTTAATGCAGCGAGTAACTGTTGTTCTGGCTGTGCTTGTGCAGCTTGTGCAAGACCAATGTTTTGCAACTGACCTAACTGTAATGCTTGTGGCAGTCCTGCTGCTCTACCGCCAAGGCCAAATAAACTTTCAGCAAGTCCCATCTGTTGTAGCTGTTCTGCCTGTGCTTGTCCTAGCGCACCTAGCGATGCTCTGGCCTTAGCTTCTTCCTGTGCTTGCGCTAAAGCAAACTGCTCAGGAGAACCACCAAACTGTGCTGTACGTAAACCTGTGCGCCCTTGTGCAGCTAGACGTTCTTCCAATGCAAGCTGTTGACGTTGTTCTTCAGGGCGCTGTGTAGCTCTAATGCGCTCATAGACATCAGCTTCCCTTTGTGCCATAGGTGCTGTAGCACCCGTTAGGAAGCCTCCTACGCCTCCTAGAGCCTGTCTCTGGATACCTGATACATCTGGTATACCTGCACCAAAACCTCCTGTAGCAGGGGCTGTAGGAGCTTGTGGAGGCTGCATTGGCTGCTGACGTAGATTGCCTTGGTGAAAAGCTGATGGAGGTAAATACTGACCGTACTTAAACGAGTCTCCGGGAGCTAGTGCAGGAGCTTGTGGAGGCTGTGCAGGCAACCCCATGCCACCCATGCCACCAAGCAAGCCACTGGTAATCCCTTGTAATGCTTGTTGTTGTGCAGCCATAGCTGGAGATAGAGTAGTAGTATAGCCACCTGTAGGGGTAGTCTGTATACCACCAAAGCCTGTGGATACTGTAAAGGGTCTAAAGGCACTAGCAGCTTGTGCTTCTTGGCCTATCTCTTTAGCCCCAGCAGCTAAACCAGATCCTATGCCAGATAACCTAGACATTTGATCCTGTAAAGCAGCAGCACTAAGCCCTGTCTGGATTAAGTCACTGCCAGTTAGAGTGTCCAAGAGATTACCAAAAAACCCTCCTTGAACACCTGAGCCTGTACCCGGTGGGTTACCCGGCATAACCATGTCTAAATCTGCTTGAGTAATCATTTATATTCTCTCTATGTCAATACTGTTGTTATCACGGAGGCTGCACCTGTTACCACAACAGTAACAACAAGCCAAGCCAAACGCTCCCACTTTAACGCATGGGCAGAAGCTAGTTCTTTAAGCTGTCGAAGTTCAGCAGTAGCTTCACCCCAACGCTCACCACATTCTTTCTCATGTTGAGCTATCTTCTCTAGTGCTTCCAGAGCCAAGTCAAGTGTTTGCGTCTGATCTTGCTTCATCAGTCTTTAGCCTTACCTACGTTTAGTGCAATCATGTCTAGTATCTTGTATGCCTTAGCTACTAGCTCATCATCTTTAGGTGTTTCAGTTACTGCTGAGATAGCTGACGCTAGGGCAACTAAAGCAGTAACAATGTTGAAAAAGTCAATTACGTATGGCATTACCAAGGTACTCCATCAGCAGTTGTAGGATTCTTTTGTTCTTCAATGTTAGCTGTCAGTGATGCTTCAATACCTTCTTGGTCTAACTCATCCTGACACCAGCCAATAACATCAGCTTCCGTTAGGTCTGCGTAAGCAATATAGTCGGAAGCAGAAGGATCTGGGGTGAACCCACAGGTGCCGTAGCTCGTAGCCGTGTATGTATCCTCTCCCACAGTTTCAGATTCAGTGACGCGCCAGTGTGCGATGATAACACCACCGTCAGCAGTGTTGCGTTCAAGTTGTGCTATTGTCCATGTAGCCATTAGTTATTCTCCAGTTGTGCAACCCTTGCACGTAGTGATTGTATTTCTTTAACAAGCATTGGTACTAACTTTGAGTAGTCCACAGCCATCATTTCTTCTGAGTCAGCGTCTCCAGATACAGCCTCTGGCGCAACAGTCTGTAGTTCTTGAGCTATCATGCCGTAGTCTTGGTGAGAGCCATTAGTAATCCAGTCAAACTGACGTACTTGAATGGCATCTACTCTGCTTCCAGCGTCATCAGCGTCTGCAATGTTTTCCTTGAGACGTTGGTCTGATGATGTGTTAAATGCTGTAGAGGAAGCGTTAACAGTAATACTTCCTACAGGGCCACTTGTGCCTCCTGTGGGGCTATAGTACTGCTGACATACCTGTCCATCAGAGTTAACCCTTATTTTTAAATTACCAATTTGCTGGAAAAGAAACCCATCTGAGTTTGGCGCATCTCCAGTTTGACCAGTACAACCTATGAGAAGTTGGCCTGACGAATCAATACGCATACGCTCTGCGCTTTCAGTAAAGAAACGTATTGGTCTCGTCGTGCCAGTGCCACTTGTGTTACCAATTTGCAAGCCTTGGTTTTCTTTGATGAAGGTGCCATCGTCACGAATGCGTAGCTCGCCTGCCGCTTTAACGGTAGCGTTGCCTGATGAATCAATGCGGAACCGCTCACTAGCATTTGTGTGAAAAGTCAGAGTTTGAAAAGTTGTTTCAGAGCCATTTGACCCAATTTTTAATTGTGCTCCAGTAGTTGTATTACTACCTAATGCCATGCTTCCGTTGAAGAAAACGCCATAGTCGTTATTGGCTCCACCACTCACCACGTTTACACCGTGGTCGCCAGCCACACTTCCTGTTCCAACATTTATACGACTTGCTCCAGAGGAGGCTTGTACGTCTAACGCTACAGACGGGCTAGTCGTGCTAAGACCTAACCGTTCCGTAGAAGCATCCCAGAAGAACTTAGGCGTTGTGCCTGTGTCTTCGTAAAAACTGACATCGCCGCCAAAAGCAAATTTTGCTAAAGGACGTGCGCCAGTTGCGTTATAAATGAAAACATCATTTACATCAGTTCGTAGTTGATAAGCATTACCGCCAGTTGCTTGCAGTTGTAGCGTAGCGTTTGTGCCGTTGTTTATTACTGCATTTCCATCAACAGTCAAACCATCGCTAACAACGCTGCCAGTAACGTCTATGCCTGTGTTCGTGGTGGCTAGTTTGGCTGAACCGTTGTAACGAAGGTCAACAGCGCCGCCATCAGTCGCCGTGATATAGCTTTGTGTACCAGCCGCGTTGCCAATATAAAGATTAGATGCTGACCTAAAATATAAATCACCAGTCCCTGCATCAACGATATAGCTATTCAACCCATCATGATAAATCTGTAGGTCAGAGCCAGCGCCAAAGATAGCCTTGTCGTTGTCGCCAAACAACACATTTGCTGTAGTCGTTAGACCCGGAACAGTAACAGTTCCAGTAAACGTAGGACTAGCAAGGGGAGCTTTAGCGTCTAACTGTGTCTGGATATTGGAAGTAACGCCATCGACGTAGTTTAGTTCAGCAGCAGTACTGGTTACTGTAACTCCATTAAGGGACAGTGCATCAGTTTCCAGAGTACCATCAACATCAACATTACCTGAGATGTCCAGTGTCTGAGCAGTAGTCGTGCCAGTTAAGA
>Ga0208425_1000701_pt1 | contig 11541 bp, 14 predicted proteins | sample DEB08_DNA_4_FD_185496 | JGI IMG/M metagenome (GOLD analysis project Ga0208425, IMG submission 185496) | Aqueous microbial communities from the Delaware River and Bay under freshwater to marine salinity gradient to study organic matter... | ecosystem: Environmental > Aquatic > Marine > Coastal ...
AAGCGGACGACTTGCGCACTATGGCGGATGTCATGGACGGCATGAAGGCTCACGCAATCGCAGCATACCAGCGCCACGTAGACGAAGATGCAGACGTGATCAGTGGCTGGATGGACGCAGAAACCTGGCTAACCGGCGCCGATGCAACTGCGCTAGGCTGGCGGATGCAAGTAGGCGAAGAGCTGAAAGCGGTCGCCCAACTGCGTACTCCGCGATTCGCTGTACACGAGGACGCCGCTGCGCATTTCACCGCAGCGGAAACCGAGCCAAAGCCAACGGCAGAAAAGAGCCTGGAAACGCTCGCAGCGGATTACGAGGCGGTTGCTTCTCTGGTTACACGCCACACGGAGCTAGAAGCACGCACAGCAGTCGCCGAGGCTGAAACCGCAGCAAAATTGGAAGAACTGCAAGCGAAATTGGCAGAAGCAGAGAATGCGCAAACCTCAGCCGAAGCTGCGCGCTTGGAAATGCAGGCCCGCATTGACCGATTAGCGCCAGGCCAAAAGACACCAGAGCTAGAAGCACCGACGCCAGATAATTTTCGCGCAGCGCTCGCCGCTCACGGAGGTGATTATGTGGCCGCCCGTTTGGCACACCCGGAAATATGGGAAAAATTTAACCACAAGAACCGCGGCAACTAGCCCGCACACGCAAACAAAGGAGCAACAGTCATGGAACAGTACCAGACTACCGCAGGCCGCCGCGAAGACCTCGAGGCGCTTGAAACCAACCCCGTTCTGGGATTCATCGGGGATCAAATTTATCCCACCGTCAACACACGCGAAAAGACGGGTACGATCTACTATCGCACCCTGACAGCCGACGGCGCCGCGCAAACTGGCAGATCAGCAGGCGCCGCGCCAACTCGTACGCTACTCACTGATAGCAGTACCACGTTCACAACCGCCGAAGTCATCAAGCGGTACGGCGTCGTCCGCGACGAAGTGAAGCAAATGGGCGGCATTGCTCAGGCTGACGCGCTCGGCGGCATGGCCTCCAAGCGCAGCGTTCAGCGTGCGATTGAAGAAGCCATTGCAGATGCCGTTTTGTTGAATGCCAGCGCGACGGTTGCCGATATCCTCGATTCTTTCATTGAGCGCGCTCAGATCGGCCTAGAAGCTATCCGCCGGTATCCTGGAGAAAAGGCTCTGGTGTGCTCGCACACGGTCTTCAACCGAATCATGCGGTACAGCGAAATCACCAGCCGGTTCAACCTGTCAAGCCTGGCAATCAGCGGCGCCAGCGCCGAAGCCGTGGTTGGGCGTCGTCCCGAAGCGCTGCGCATGGTGCTGGCTGGCATCCTGGGCGTAGATAAAGTCCTGGTTGGCGACGACGACCAGTGGTACGACAGCGACGCAGCCAAGCAAGACCGCGCCGCGCTGGTCGTATTGCCTGACCGTGCCGAGTTCTCGCACAAAATGGATCCCGTCTTGGGCAAGAACATGCTGTACCTTCCAGATGGGGAACAGCCGTTTGTGGTCGAGTCGCACTATGATCACGACGTGTACGTGAACAACTATGACGCGTCCGCATGGTACCAGCTTCAAACTCTGAATGCTGGCGCGCTTTATATCCTCGACGGGATCGATGAGGATAACGCGATTACCACGACCACAACGACGATCTAACCCCACCCCGGGAGCGCAGTTTTCTCCTCCCTCTTTCTGCGCTCCCGGGCCTTTTTCTTATGTCTTTAGCAATTCGCCAGCAGCATTTTACCAGACTCCTCCAGCAGGACGGCCAGACCGTCACGATTGGCGGGACATCGTACCCGTGCGCTCGGACTATGGTGCGCCGCGAGACGCTGCGGGTAGATGCTGGCAAGCTAGAAGACTACCTTTTTTCTCTACGTATTTCCGCGGAGACTCTCGCAGAGAGTAGCCTACCAGAAACGGACACGCTAGCGACCTACGCGGGCATAGATTACTATATTCTTGACTATGAGCTTGACGGCCCTGGAGTCGGTTACCTGGTACACCTGGGGGCTGACTGATGGCGTCCGGCATCCAGCTCAAAACCAAAGGCTTCCGTCAAAAGCTTTCGCGGCTGGAAAAAGATCGGCGCAAGATGGCTCGCAAGCTCGCCGAGGCCAACGGCGCCGCGTTTGTCGAGGAAGCGATCAAGCGCACTCCGCTTGCAGGCCCCACTACTTCGCACACGTGGGACCCGAGCGGCGGCATTATCGAGCACGAATCACCGGTCGCGACGCCAGACTATGGGTACAGCGTCTCGGGATGGAAGGCCGCTGCGCGGCGTGTGCGCGTATCATTTTTTGCGCCTCATGCAGGCGGCTACAAGCAGGGTGAGGCTTCGATCAAGATGGAAAAGGGCACTACGATCGTGCGGGCCCGCCTCGAGAATCACACCAGTTATATTCAGACGCTGGATCAAGGCGGAACACTGCCTCCACTGCCTCCGATTGCCGAAAAGCACACCGTTCAATCCGCCAACATGCTCGCAGGTGGCATCCGGGCAGCCCGCCGCGCGGCCAAGCGAAACCAGTCCGAAATCACGGCAAAGCGGCTGCGCAAAGCCTGGAGGCAAGGCAAGTAATGGCCATTTCAGCCAGCGTCGAATCCCTCAGCGAGCAAGGAATGGTCGCAGCCCTGCAGGCCCACGCAGACCTGACCGAGGTAATTCCGTCCGGGCAGATCCGGCGATTTCAGGACGCGGACGAAACCAAAACGTACCCGGTCCTGCTGGTGCGTTGTGCAGAGGTAGTGACGCCATCACACAATGACGCGAGCGCATATACCGCGCACCTGGAAATTATCGCAGAAACGCGCAAGAGCGCAGACGCAGACGGCGACATCGCAAACAGTGCGCTGGCTGCGACACGCGACGCCATTGCCACGGGGGCGGCGTTTATCGCCACTTTTGAAGGCATCGGCGGCATCGACGTCGAGCTAATCCGTAAGCCCGCGTCAACCGTCACAGATACCCGCAGGCAGGACGCTGGCCGGATTCGACGCAGAATTTTGCTTCGAGAAGTCGTTTTGAGAACCACAGGATAAAGGAGGCCACATCATGGCTGTAGCAATTGGTAAGGGGATTTCAGGCGCCACTATCCCCGCGGATATCACCGATTTTGGCGTAGTGACAAAAATGGATGTCGAGTATTTTGGCGCACATGCAAAGGGGCACAATGCAGCTGGGGCGGTCAACGCGACCGATGCAGCAGGTGAGAGCGGTGTACGTGTGACGTTTGGCCTTGAGGTCGATGATTACGCAAGCCTTCCCAAGCCGAACGAGACGTTTGCGGCCACGATCCCCCCGGATGGCTCACAGACTTTTCTGGTCGAGTCGACCAAGCCGACGTCGGACATCACCGGCGAAGAAGTTGATACGGCTGAAGTCGTCGCGGTGGCGTACTACTCGTAGGCTGTATGAGGGGGAGATAATGACACCCAGCGAAATCAAAGAGCAGTTTGCGGCGCTCCCTGATGAGGAGCGCCGCCGCTGCATGCGCGAGCTGCAAGCTGACCCTGCGTATGCCGGGTTCCTGGCTGATCGCAAGGATGCGGACCGCGAGCAGGATACCGACACGGCTGAAAGCCCGACTGAGTACACGCTAGGGGGGGCCACACTCCCCGCGCCGCCACCGGCCTGGTATAATCGCCTGTACCGGATCGGCTCACCTTTCATTTTGGCGGCGACCCAGCCAGGCGACTACGCAGACAATGTCGAGGCATCGCTGACAGATGCCGACATCTGCACCGCGCTCTACCTGCTGGAACATGGGGCTGCCGGGCTGCGCCCCTACACGATGGCACGGCGTAAGGGCTCTGAGGCAATCGCGGATGCGTTGGGCGAGATTGATATCGCTGCCGATGAATGGTTTGAGGGGACAGGCGCGACGATTCAGGACGCTTGCAATTTGGTTGTTCTGATCATGTCGGATCATCCGTATCCGGATGCCCTCGCTGAAAAAAAAACGCCTACAACATAGCTGAGGTCTACGCGTGGTATTCAACGCACCTACATATGCCAATCGATACAATCGCCTCTACGCCGTGCGGCCTATTGCACGCGATGGCGATCGCCTGGGCGCAGAGCGCGTTCATGGGCGGCCTGGTAGGCGTGAAAATGTTGAATCGATCAGCCAGGCGGGCAAAGTTCGACGTCCTACAGAAGTGGCGCCGGATCTGGATGGAGGCAAATGATTTATGGCCACTGAAAAGCTAGTCGCGGTCATTGACGCGGATACGCGCGGGCTGCTTCGGGGAATCCATCGCAGCAATCTTGAGGTTGCCAAAATGTCGGGCAAGATGGCCCGGATGGGCAAGCGGATCGACAGGAGTACTGCGTCAATGCGGCGCCTGGCCCAGAGTATTACTGGCGTAGTGGTGGGGTACGTCGGGATACGGAAGGCAGCGGCTGCTGCGCGCAAGGCAATCGGGGTCGGTAAAGATGTACTCTTTGCCGCGGCCAGCTATGAGACTTTAAGGGCGCGACTGACGCAGATTCTCGGCGCGCAGGATTTGGCCAACGCCAAATTCACTGAGCTACAACAACTGGCCGCGTCGACGCCGTTTCAACTCGAAGATATCGCAGATGCGTTTATTCGCTTGAAGGCCGCAGGGTTTGATATCGACCTTGAGAAATTCCGCAGCCTGGGCGACGTGGCGGCCGCGTCCAATAAGCCATTGGCAGAACTGGCTGATGCTATGATTTCAGCCGGGCGCGGGCAGGCGGCGATGGTAGACAATTTTGTGGGGCTGGCTGGCAAGGCTGAGAAGGGCGCGCTCACGCTGACGAACGCATTTACTGGCGTGCGCAAAGAGGGGATCGACACGAAGGATGGAATCCTTGAATTTTTTGTCGCGGCGGGCAAATCCAAGCAAGTCGAGGGCGCAATGGATCGCTTGTCAAAGACAGCGACCGGCAAGCTATCGACTATGAACGATGCGTTTAAGTCTGCTAAAGCCACCGTTGGCAATGTGTTTTTGCCAGCGTTCAAAACTGCAATAGATGGCGTGAGTACGAAAGTGCAGGGGATTACGCCGAGGCTTAAGCGGATGGCTGAAACCATAATGGCGGGATTCACTCCGCAAGCTATGGAGGATTTTCGCGTAGCGCTGGAGCCGGTGGCCGGGCTATTTTCAGACACAATCGACTCGATGATCGCCAAGGCAGAAGAATTCGGGGGCAATATCCCTGCTCTAGCGGCTAGCCTGCGTGAGGCATTTACCCCTGAGAATGTCGCCAATTTCCGAGATATCGTCGTTGAGCTTGCGGATGGCATCGCTGCTGTGGGCAAGGTCATGAAATTCATTGCGAGCATCCCCGGAGCATTCGTCTTTGTGGGCGCGGCTATCGCCAATGCAATGGATCAGGCTTCGGAGCCACTCTCCGATGTTCTTGCGCTCTTGCCATTCTCGCATCCCAAGGCGGATCCGCGCCGCGGGCTACTTAAACATCTAGGCCCGGCACCAGTGATGCGTGATGATTTTCGCGATCTCGGCATAGGAAAGGCGGGATTTATCGCGGGAACCGTAGGCGATGAATCCGCAGTTCTGCGGACCATTTTGGATATCTTCGACAAGCGGATGATGCCATTACTGGAGGGCGCGCAGTAATGGCGATTAACGAACTACCGCAGCAATCTGCATCCTCGATCCCAAATCCTCCGGGGACCGGTGGCGGCCTGCCATCGCTAGGGGCCCGCGTCTGGAAAGTGCAAGCCTATTCGATACACCATCGTCGGACAAATCAAGGCACACAAGTCACGCGACAAACTACGCGACACTTAACCTTATGGTGTGATTTTGTTGCCGAGGATTTCAATGATTCCGGATTCGCCGCAATCCGGAACTGGACGCATTTGCCGAGCTCAGAGCGCCTTAGCGTCGGAGCCGGTGGCGGTGCAATTGAGTACTTTGCTGTCACAGCAAACACCTGGCAGGTGGAGAGCCTCGACGTGCAAATCGAAGGGCCTAAGGGTGTGCTGACTGCTCAGTGTATCATTGTTGAGGATCCCGTCACCGAGACGACGGTGACGCCATGACGGGACAGGATTCGAGCAATCGTCTACAGGGGCGCGCAACTGGCCCCGCGGCACTCACGCCGCGCGTGCGTCGCGAGATGGAGACCCGAGCTAATGTGTTTGCAGAAGATGACAGCGTTGTGGTGACCCCGACCGCGCGCGGGACCGCGATTAGGGCGAACATCCCCAATGATGTAGTCGCGTCTATGGTCTGGGACGCAGATACTAAAATTGCGACGGTTAATTTTGATTACCGCCTGATCCTCCCGACGGGGACAACGCGACGGCTCGACTCGCATGATTACCAGAGCACCCTAGATGATGGCGGTGTAATCCTGGAAAACGCAACAGCGCACAGCCTCCAAGGGAAGTATAAAATTGACCTGTCAGGCGTGCCAGCTGCGCAGTATGGGACAATCTCTTTTTACATTGCGAATTACCATACTGACCTGAACGGGAATCAGGCATGGGGGGTGCCTAATTTCGATAGTGGGCCTTTGATTTTGGTCGACAACTACACGGATGGCACGGGTATTGTTGCCACGCGTACTTACACCGTCGACGGCGTCGAGACAGTCGACGAGCCGGTAAGTGTGCGGCACAAGAACTCGCATACCCTGTTCGGCGAGCATGCACTAGAGGCTTATCGAAATGGGCGCGACGCGTTTAGTACTGGGCACCATTACCTGTGCTCGATGGTCACGGATATTGAGCTTATTGCAGGCACGCCAGTAAATTCTTGGCTGTTTGGGCACCATGGAAAGACTCGCACAATCCAGCGGGATTATCTAGGCTTTACCTGGAACCCCAGCACGCTCACGCTCTCAATAGGACAAGGGCACTCATATAACTGGTCCCTGATTTCCAGACTCTTCCCAACCAGGCCCGCAATTCCCGATATCGTGGATGCATATACGTTCAGCGCCCCAAACGCGACCACGACTAACCCGCCAGGAATTAGTGTGGGCCTATACTATGATGACGCCGCCGGAACGCTCAAGATAGGAGTGGTCCCGAATCAATCAGCTCCGCATATCAACCTTGTCAACTTCGAGCTCGTAGATGGCGAAATTACCCACATAAAAGAGGGGGCAAATTACGAGTGGCATCCGGGGATTGTCGGGAAAGGCACTACTAATGGTACATCCATGCGGGCGTACACTCTAGCGCACGTCCACCTTAACGACGCAGGCAATCGCCAGCTATCATCGCTCACCTTTGATGGCAACTCTGGTCGGCTGTACTTTGTTGAGGAGGACGAGGATACCACGACGCCTGATGAAACGGTTGATGTATTTGCAAACAATGGCGATCGTCTACGCCTGACTATGATCGGTGACGACCTATACACCGTGGCGAGCCGCACCCCCGCGACCGCGAGCGTGGGACTTACACTCGATGAGGATGGCGGCGGCACTTTGAATGTCAATGTGTACAACACTGGCGTTATGATCCCCGTTACATCTTCCTCTATGTCATTTATTTAGCGAGGCCAAACATGGCAGATACCACCTACTACACCGCGGTCGACCTGGCCGCATCGCCATACGCGCAGGCGGGCAAAGCGCGGATCGACACGCCGCTTGATAGCGCGGTGACCGAGGGCAACCGCATCGAGGATTTGCCAGAGCTCGTCGTAGGGGACTCGTTTGATTTGGTGCTGTATGCGTTCGCAAATTATCAGGACGGCCAAGCTACACAGGACTGGGGAAGCGGCGCGACGGCGGCGCTCTATATCAGACGCGCGGACTCAGAAGAGACGCCGGTCACGCTCGACGCTGCTGGCACGATCGCACAGGTGGGCGGATCCGGCAACTACTACAAGATCACCTGGACGATCGAGGCCGACGAGATCACGAGCTACTTTGGCGATCAGGACTGCCTGCTATACGCTGTGATCACGTCTGGCACAGAAAAGCAGCACGTGTTTTGGGCCACAAAAGTCTTGGCGGTTGAGGGCGACGGCGGGGCAACGCTGACTAGCTCTGATATCCCCGTGGCTACAGTCGTAGCCCGCGGGCTCACCGCTGCGCCAGGCGTAGGCGACGACATCAACGACGGGCACGAGGTCGGCGATTACATCTGGGACGACACCGGCGAGCAGCTTTACCGATGCGATGACAGCACAGCAGGCGCCGCGGTCTGGACTGCGGTATCGGCGATCGACGACTGGATCGGGTTGCTGACCCTACAGATCGATACCTTTGTAACTGACGTAGACGTGGCGCTACCAGCGAGCGCAGGTGAGCCGCTGCTGTTGGCGAGCTGCATCAACGACACCAACGCGGCCAAATTGACCGGCACGATCAACGACACGACCGACCTGATCTTGACCAATGGCGGAAAAAAGGCAGCGCTGCTGCAGTACCTCGCTACAGATTCAGCCTGGCAAAATTTCAATCTCGACGTGGTGCTAGACTGATGGCTGACCTTGCAGGATTACCGATAACCGTCCAGCGGATAACTAGCTATCGCCCGACGCTCAAGCTCACAAACGGAATTAACATCTATCAGCTCGATGCATCATATACGCCGATCAGTCTGTATGCCCCCGACTATACCGAGACGGCAATCATCATCCTGCTATGCGTCGACTCTACCAACACGGTCGAAATGCGAGGGAGCCTCACGCTCAGAAATGGCAGGTTGATCGCGCCAGCGATCAATGGCAGCCCTCTCACCACAATCACGCTGACAAAAGGCCAAGCGGCGATCCTTGTACCTGGCGGCACCTGGCGAACTCAAACTCTCGACATATCAACGCTCTAAGAGGCTCAATCATGATCAGACATTTACTTACTACATTGTTGCTTGCAAGCCTGGCGCTCGCTGAGCAAAAAGAGACGGTCAAGCGCGCGATTGACGATGGCGAGGTCACGCAGACGCTCGACTTTACAGGCACGGTGACGCGCAACGGTGATGCAATCCCCGGTATAGTCTCGGATACGTCGGACCCAGACGCCAACGACGACAGCGACGACGGCTACGAGGTCGGAACGCGGTGGATCAACACGTCGAGCGGCTCAACGTTTACCTGCTCGGACGCGACTGTCGGCGCAGCTAACTGGGTTAGCGAGTCCGGGAGCGGCGGTGATGTCTCCGGCCCCAGCGGCGGAGTTGTCGACGGCGAGATTGCAGTCTATAGCGGCACTACCGGCAAGACCCTGCAGGGCAGTAGCGGCCTACAGTTTCCGCTGTCATCCGGGGCGATTGCAACTGACGCGGTGACGACGGCCAAGATTCAAGCGGACGCAGTGACGGCCAGCGAGATTGCAGCAGATGCTGTAGGTAGCTCCGAGATTGCGACCGATGCGGTCGGGGCTGACGAGATCGCCGCGGGCGCGGTAGGCTCGGGCGAGATCGCCGCTGGCGCGGTCGGAGCGTCGGCGCTGACAACTGATGCTGTCACGCTGGTTAAAATGGCCGATGACAGTGTTGGAGCTGACGAGATCGTAAACAACTCAATCACCGCAGCGGAGCTGGCGACCGGGTCGGTTGACTCTGACGAAATTGCCAGCGGGGCGGTCGACTCCGACGAGATCGCAACGGACGCGGTAGGCTCGGCAGAGATTGCTACAGACGCGGTAGATTCCGACGAGATCGCCGCGGGCGCGGTCTTGGAAGCTGAGGTAGGCTACCGCTTCCCAACGTTGCTGGTCTTTGGCGCGGCCACCGACACAGCTGCAGGCGATGCTGCAGGCGGCGTGTTCATTCCAATCCCGCACAATTTGACGGGCTCGTGGGATATCACGTACGTTGAAGTGATTGTGTACACTGCTGGCACGACGGGCACGCTAGACGTACAGATTGCCCGCGGGCGAGGCGATACCAGGACGTTTGTGGATGTACTATCCACTGTTGTCACGGTCGACACGGGCGAGGTCTCTAGCGACGACGCGGCAACGCCATACGTGATAAATACAGCTAACGACGACCTGGCCGCGGGCGATGTGCTCCGAATCGATGTCGACGCGGTGCACTCGGGCACCGCTGCGCAAGGGATGGCGGTCATTGTGGGGATCACGAGGCAATGATGCGCGTACGCTCAATCCTGCTAGCCCTAACTATTACAGCGACTGCAGCGGCGACCGACTTTACGGACTGGAGCCATTATCTCGAGGTCACGATCCAGCACGAGTATATGTATTCGGATGAGACGGCAAAGCCCATTGTGCTCGACCTGGACCAGCTCACCGGCGGCCACTCGCTATGGTCTACCGCGCAGGCAGACGGTGACGACCTGCGGGTGTCGGAATCGGACGGCGAAACAGAACTAGACGTCGAACTGATCGGCTACGATGCAGCCACAGAACAAGGGTTGCTGTGGATCAACCCCAATACTGACGATGACGCGGACGTGGTGCTGCGCATATACTACGGAAACGCGACCGTAGGCGCTTACGCCAGCCCGGGCAATGTCTGGACAGGCTGGCAGTACGTCTACCACATGGAGGAAAGCACCGGTACTCTCAATGATAGCAGCCCGAATGGCTGGGACCTGACCGCATCGGGTGGGCTCCCGAACGACACAACAGGCAAAGTAGGACAAGCGCAAAATTTTGACGGCTCGGGCGACTACGCCAACAACACGAGCGCTACGATGGATTTAAACAACTACACCTTGTTGCTTTGGCACTACCGCCCTACCGGAGCAGGCGGCTATGATACAATGGTCTCGGGGCAGTCGTCGTTTCGGTATCAGCTGACGAGTGATAGCGACCAGGTAGGCTGGGGCCAGCGCCAGACCGGCGAGAGCAACCAGACTATATACCCTGACACAGACTGGAGCCTGGATACGTGGCAGCATCGGACGATGACGCGTAGCGCTGATTCGGTCGAGTGGTTTCTGGACGGCGTCGCAGACGGCACCGACTCGCTGACCATCGAACAAAGCTTCACCGGTTTGCGGATCGGCCAGAATATCGCGTATGGCGGCGGGGACGATTATCAGGGCTACCTGGACGAGGTTATGTGCTATGACGGCATCTTGTCTGACGGCGCAATCCGCAATCTGTATACAAGCATGGGCGACCCCGCAAGCTTTGCCGAATATGGCGCGCACACCGCCAATTCCGCGGGCGGCAGTGGTGCCGGGCAAATCATTCTTTTTTACTAAAACAAAAGGAGACACAGACACCATGAAACACGCAATCGCAACTCTTATCTTGCTGGCGGCTCTGACCGTTGGCGCCGCCGAAACCGAAGAACGACGTACAGCATTCGTGGAGACACAAATTGCCGCGCATGTTGTGGCGTTGACTCCCGTGGGAGTGCGCGCGGCAGGCCCGGGACGTCCCGCCACCTGGAAGGCACAAGTATGGATCAAGTCTGAGGACGGCAGCCTTAAAACCGAAGAACAAGGGTTTGCGTATGTAGCGAGCCTCGACCAGTACTCGCTCCTGCATCCGCTGCGGCGCAACTACGTAGACCCAGGTCCAAGCGAGCAGCAGCAAGTCATGGCTGCACTTGCGGCGGTCATCGGCACGTTTGACGACGTAAATGGATGGAGCCCGTCGACTAAATCGTTCGTTTTGGGGGGCAAGCAAATCCAGCTA
>Ga0208425_1000702_pt1 | contig 11537 bp, 13 predicted proteins | sample DEB08_DNA_4_FD_185496 | JGI IMG/M metagenome (GOLD analysis project Ga0208425, IMG submission 185496) | Aqueous microbial communities from the Delaware River and Bay under freshwater to marine salinity gradient to study organic matter... | ecosystem: Environmental > Aquatic > Marine > Coastal ...
TTTCAAGATCTGCTTCAGTTGCAACAACCAGAGTTAGCAATGTTGCTATGATTTCAAAAAGAGATGCAACTGTATCAGGCTCACAAGAGTCTTCAGACCCTGCTGGTAAGAGATCAGAAATGGCTCATCAACTAGCTATCATGTCTAAAGCTCTTAAGAGAGATATGGAAGAAGCTCTTTGTCAAAATGGCGACAAAACAACTGGTAACGCTACAACTGCTCGTGTAACAGGTGGTTTTGAGTCTTGGATTACATCCAACGATTCAAGAGGTGCTACAGGTGCTTCTACTGGTGGCGGTGCTGCTCCAACAGACGGAACTCAAAGAGATCTAACAGAAGATCTTTTAAAAGATGTTCTACAACTTTGCTTTGAAAATGGTGGTGAGCCATCATTAGCTATTTGTGGCCCACATAACAAACAAGTTATCTCTGGTTTCACAGGTAGAACTCAAGCAAGACAAATGATCGATGCAAACACAGTTGAAGCATCAGTATCTATCTACTCATCTGACTTTGGTGAACTGAAAATCGTTCCATCAAACAGATCAAGAGAAAGATCTTTACTGTTGGTTGATCCTGAGTATGCAAAAGTATCTTACTTGCGTGATTTCAAAACAGTTGACATTGCTACAATAGGCGATGCTATGACAAAAATGATCGTGGTTGAGTATGGATTAGAAGTATCCAACGAAGCTGCTCATGGTGTTGTTGCTGACCTTAATGTAAGTTAAGTTCTCGGTTAAGAACCTTAAAGGGATGTTTCGGCATCCCTTTTTTTTGTGTTAAAATTCTTGCATGGCTAAAAGAACTGTTATAGATCATAAGACTGGTTTTACTAACGAGTTTATTACTGAAGGCGGTAAAGATATATTTCATACCACCCAAGATGTAAGTCCAGTAATCGAACATTGTAAAAACATTGCAGAGAATGTTAAGCCAGGTAAAGATCTTCGCCATGTGGCAGAAGTGCCATTGGTTGTATATCAAAGAGCTTGTCGAGAAGGCTGGGCGAATGATATGAACGCATGGAAAAGATGGTTAAATAACTCAGACAATAAAGTCTTTAGGACATGGCAAGGTAAACTATGACATACGCAGAATTAAAATCTAATATCGCAAGTTACTTAAATCGTTCAGATTTAACAGATGTAATTGATTCATTTATAGATAGCACAGAATCAGAATTTAACCGCAGATTAAGAGTTAAAGGCATGATTAAAAGAGCTACTGCAACATTAGATTCACAATACATATCAGTACCAACTGATTGGTTAGAGGCTATAAACATACAAATTGATAGCGGTGACTTTTCACCTTTGTTTCAACAATCCATAGAATCATTGGATGTATACAGAAAGTCTAATGACAATGTAACAGGCCAGCCTATTTACTTTGCATTGGTAGATGATTCAATTGAATTTGCACCTACCCCAGATGGAAGTTATACAGTACAATTAACCTACTACGGAAAGATAGATGCGTTAAGCGATTCTAATACGAGTAACTTTTTATCCACAGGATATCCAGATGCTTACCTTTACGGATCACTAAAACACGCTTCTATCTATTTAATGGAAGATGAACGAGTGCCACTATTTACAGCACAGTTCGAGAAGGCTTTAGAAGAAATGAGACTAGAGCAAGAAAAAGCTGAGTTTGCAAAAGGTTCTTTAATGCAAAGAAGAAGAACATATGGCAAACGCAGAAAAGACATTTATTATTTTGGTAATAACTAGGAGTATAGAAAATGGCTGGATTTAGTGATTATTTAGAAGACAAGGTACTTGACCATGTATTTGGCGGTACTGCTTATACAGCACCTGCAACATTGTATGTTGCTTTGTATACAGTAGCACCTGATGATACTGGTGGTGGTACTGAAGTAACAGGTGGTTCTTATGTAAGACAAACTGGAACTTTTACTGTCTCAGGCACATCCCCCACAACAGCAACAAACTCTGCTGCAATCGAATACCCAACAGCTACAGCCGATTACGGAACAGTGGTTGCAGTAGGTATTTTAGATGCTTCATCTGGTGGTAATTTACTTGCATATGCAGATTTAACTACCTCAAAAACTGTATCAACAGGAGATGTATTCAGATTTGACGCTGGTGATTTAGACATCACATTAGCTTAATACCATGGCCTCAGTAGGCTACGGGTTATACACATACGGGAAGTCCGACTATGGAACTCCCGTTTATCATTTTGGTGTAGCCACATCCGCCCAAACATCAGGCTTTACTGCTGAAGCATCAGTTATACGCCATGGTGCATCTGTTATACCAGGCGTATCTGACTTTGATTCAGTCGGTACAATTATTAAATTAGGGTCATCCACCCTTGCACAAACTTCAAACTTTACTGGTGATGGCGTAGTCCTCAAGTTTGGTGCATCAGTTATATCAGCAGTTTCAGGCGGTTCAGCTACAGGTCGACAAATAGATCGTGGATCAGCGACTATAGCTGAGACATCTGGAATGTCTGCAACAGGTAGACAAATAGACAGAGGTGTTGCGACCATTGCTGCGGTATCAGACTTTAGTGCAGTAGGTACGCAAATTGATAGGGGTGTTGCAACCATATCATCAACCAGTGATATGACATCTGACGGGGTCTTAATTAAATTAGGATCTTCCACATTACCAGAAACATCTGGTATGACGGCCACAGGCAGACAAATAGATCGTGGTGTTTCTTCTATAGCAGCTATCTCTGATATGACTGCTACAGGTCGATTCACCATCAGTGCAAATGCAACTTTACCAGCAGTTTCAGATTTTGTAGCGACTGGTAGACAAATTGATCGTGGTTCAGCAACCATTCAAGAAACAAGTGGTTTTTCTGCTGTTGGTGGTTTAAAATGGAATGACATTATAGTTCCAGCAGAGACATGGACAGATCAAACTGCACCTAGCGGTACATGGACAGAAGAATCTGTACCACCTTCAGACTGGACAACATTAGGCAAACAAGACGCAGCTTAAAGGAATTTTTTTATGGCAGATACATTTACTACTAATTTAAACCTTACCAAACCAGAGGTTGGTGCATCCACCGATACCTGGGGAACTAAGTTAAACAATGACTTAGATGACCTAGATGCAATCTTTAGTGCTACTGGTACATCGGTAGCAATTAACTTAGACGGAGCAGTCATTGATAGCTCTGTCATTGGTGGCACAACTCCAGCAGCAGGTACTTTTACTACTTTAACTGCTAACACTTCGATCACAGGCACACTTGCTACTGCTGCTCAACCTAACATTACAAGCGTTGGTACGCTGACAGGTTTCACCTCAACTGGTATTGACGATAATGCAGATGCTACTGCTATAACCATAGATAGTGATGAAAATATTTTAATTGGTACAGATACTCTTGACGCTTGGTACACATCAACAAACGCTGGTGTAAATATAACAAATGCATCAAATTTCATTGCAGTAGCTCGTTCTGGTGGAACTCCATTTATTGCAAATCGTCTTAGTAGTGATGGCGATATTATGGAATTTAAAAAAGATGGGGCAGCAATTGGAACTATTGGGAATAATTCAACAAGAATGTATATTGGTTCAGGAGATACAGGAATTTATTTTGATAGTATTCGTGATAATATTCAGCCACAAAATCCCTCTACTGGAGCTGGTATTGATAATACTATAAGTTTAGGAAGAGATATATTTAGATTCAAAGACCTCTACCTATCAGGTGGTGCTTATCTAGGCGGTACAGGTTCAGCAAACCATCTTGACGATTATGAAGAAGGTACTTGGACTCCCGTTTATAACTCCAATACAGGGCTAAGTTCAGTAACAGGTATTACGGGTGCAACAGGCTATTATGTAAAAGTAGGAAAATTTGTTCAAATAAATGGGACCTTTACTATGAATGGCAGCGCATCAAACTATATAGATGATGGTGACAACATAAGAATTACAGGTATACCTTATACTCCAGAAGGTCCTTGGTACTCACAGCCCGGAACTACCTACACCACTAATGCTTTTTCAAACAGGGGTGGTTCTTGGGGTCCAGCATACAGGTACTCAAGCTATTATGTTATTCAATGGGTAGCTACTTCTGGAATATCAGCAGCATGGGCAGGAGACGAAGCAAACACAATTTACTTTCAACAAACATATAAAATAGTATAAATTATATCTAGTGGAGCTAGATAAGGAGCAAAAAAAATGGCATTAACAAAAGAAACAGTCGAAGACAAAATTGAAATAGTTGGAGATTATAAGGCAATTCAAGTTAGAACTGCTACAGTCATCAAAGAAGATGGTACAGAAATCAACAGAACTTTTCATAGACATTTACTAGAATGTTGTATTAGGAATGATGCAACTGGAGTTTGGTCAGACACTGATGTTTCAGGTGAATCTACAGAGGTTCAAGGCATAACCTCAGTAGTTTGGACGGATGCAGTCAAAACAGCTTACAAGGCTCATATGGATGCAACTTATCCTCATATTAACCCTGAATCTGAGTCTGAGTAAGTTTGAAATTAAAAAGATAAGTGAATGGCATTATTCCCAATTACTCCACCCGCAGGCATAGTCAAGAACGGAACTGATTATGGCAACAAAGGTCGTTGGATTGACGGGAATTTAGTTCGCTTTGAAAATGGCTACCTCAAACCTATAGGTGGCTGGACAAAACTTAGAGCTACAGCACTAGATGGCGCACCCATTGGGATGTACGCCTATAACGATAACTTGGGCCAACCAATATTAGCAGTTGGTACAAGAGAAAAGGTTTATGTTTTATACGACAACACCTGGACTGATATCACACCAGTAGGCTTTGTTAATGATGCAAGTAATGACCCTCTTGGTTTTGGTGCATACCATTACAATGTTGAAGATTATGGTGATGCTCGTTCACAATCAGGTTTACCTTTAGATACAGGTCATTTTTCTTTTGACAACTGGGGTGAACATTTAAACTTCTGTTTTTCTGGAGATGGTAAGATTTATCAATGGCGACCAGATTCAGCAGGTGGATCACCCGATACCATAGCCACAGTCGTATCTAACGCACCTACAGGATGTCAAGCCATTATTGTAACCAACGAAAGACATTTGGTTGCCATAGGTTCAGGCGGAGATCCAAGAAGGATTCAATGGTCAAACAGAGAAGATAATACCAACTGGACATCTAAAGCTACTAACACCGCAGGTGATTTACAAATCCCTACAGGTGGTAGAGCTATCATGGCAGCATCATTTGGTAATGACATTATTATCTTTAGTGATACAGGTATCAGCAGAATGTTCTATGCAGGATCACCCTTTGTTTATGGTATTGCTGATGCTGGAACTAACTGTAAAGCAGTCAGCAGAAGATCCATTGTTTCTACTGGCAACTTCCTAGCATGGATGGGTGAAAACTCTTTCTTTGTTTACGATGGTACTGTTAGAGAAATACCATGCGAAGTGCATGATTATGTTTACGATCAACTTAATGTACCAGGTAGAAAGGCTTGTTGGGGTGGTCATAACTCTAACTTCAATGAATTATGGTGGGGATTCCCAAGCGGTGAATCACAATACTCACCAAACAAATATGTGATTTGGAACTATGGTGAAAATGTTTGGTCTATTGGTGAACTAGATAGAGGTTGTTGGGTTGACCAAGGTGTCTTTGATTATCCAACTTCAGCAGATAACGCTGGGTTTGTGTATCAGCACGAATCAACTGTATTAGGTAACTCACCTAATTTAGGCTCTGCTGTTCCATATGCGACCTCTGGGCCTATCGAAATAGGCAATGGTGACAATTATGTCCAATGCAATCAAATCATTCCAGACGAAGAGGCTAACACGCTTCCAGGTGTCACCCTTAGTTTCAAAGGTAAATTTACTCCACTCGGTGCAGAAACCGACTTTGGCAGTTTTACTTTTGAAAGTGATGGTTATACCGATGCAAGGTTTACTGCACGACAAGTACAAATGACAGTCACAGGCAGTACCACACAAGACTTTCAAGTAGGAAAAATTAGATTAAACATTAGACCAAGGGGTAAAAGATAATGGATCTATCCTCACAAAGACAGTACATACAAAGAGCTGAATCAGCACATGAGTTACTAACTACTACAGATTTAACAACATTATATACTTCTCCAAGCGGAGATGATTTTAGTTTTTCAATTGTTGAATCTATATTAGTTTGTGACCACAGTAATCAAAATACAGATTTAACAGTTACTGTAACGCATGATGCTACTACTTATACTTTATTCAAAGAATTTACTATTAATGCTTACAATACTGAAGAATTATTAAGTAGAAGTTTAATAATACACCAAGGCGATGTAATACAAATACAAGCTAATCGTGCTGGTAATTTAACTGTTTATGCAAGTATTGTAGAATATGGAAAAGGCGATTAATAAAGTCACGCCAATTAAAAAAGAACCCGAAGAGTGGGAAGTACATTGGCAACGCTGTAAGCCATATATAGCAAAAGCTATCAAACATCAAGATTCCTATACAATAGACGATATAGAGGATAAAATAAGACATGGAATATTCCATTTATGGCCAGCTAAGAAGTCGGCTATGATAACTGAATTTGTAGTATTCCCCCAAAATACAGCAATGAACTTGCTGTTTTGTGGTGGTGATTACAAGGAGTTAGAGGATATGTTGCCATCCTTAGAGGCATTTGCAAAAGCTGCTGGTTGTAAAAGATTATATGGCGGTGGCAGAAAAGGATGGTTGAAAAAACTAAACCACTTAGGTTTTAAATCAGAAAATTTAATTAGTAAAGAATTATGAGTAAAGGCAAATCAACAACAACAAATTCAATCCCTGAATATGTGCAACGACAGCAACAGGAAGTTTTCCAAGCTGCTAGAGGTTTAGCTGGTACACCATTCGTTCCATACACAGGCCCTAGAGTTGCTGGATTTAATCCAGATCAACTAAGACAATTTCAAGCCACCCGGGGTTTATTTGAAAGTGGTATGCAGTATGATCCTTTATCTGGATTGCAAGAACTAGCACAAGCCCCCACTCCAACAATTCAACCAGTAACAGGATTTCAAGCACCAACCATACAAGGTTTACAAGGCCCTCAAGCTGCACAGATTGGCGGTGTTTCAGCTCCACAGTTTAGAGGTCTTTTAGATGTTGATATGGGTGCATATCAATCACCTTACACACAACAAGTTATAGAACAATCTATGGCTGATATCCAAAGACAAGCTGATATTTCTAGGGGTCAAGCACAATCCCGGGCAATTGGTGCGGGTGCGTTTGGTGGTTCAAGATCTGCTTTATTAGAGAGCGAATCACAAAGACCATTTATAGAACAAATGGCTAGAACTGCTGCTGGATTAAGAGAATCTGGTTTCCAACAAGCACAACAAGCAGCATTATCCGACCTAGCAAGACAACAACAGCTTGGTGTTCTTGGAACAGAGTTACAGCAACAAAGAGCTTTAGAACAAGCAAAGTTAGGTCAACAAGCTGGATTAACAGGATTTGAAGCACAACAACAAAGAGCTATGCAACAAGCAGAATTGGCTCAACAAGCAGGACTTGCTGGTCAAGACATACAAGCAAGAATGGCTATGATGCAACCAGAATTAGAATTAAAAGCAAGGCAGCAAAGAGCGGGATTGCTTGGTGGCATCAGCGCAGAGCAACAAGCAAGACTTGGACAGCTTGGTCAAATTGGCGCACAACAACAAATGCTACAACAACAAGCTCTTGGAGTGCCTTATCAAGAGTTCCAAAGAGCTTTGGCTTATGGTCCGCAACAGCTTGGTTTATTACAAAGTGGTTTACCAGGTCAAGCTCCAATATCTACTACAAAAAAACAAAGCACAGGATTAGGCGATGTTTTAGGAACTGGATTACAACTTTATGGTTTACTTGGAAATCCTTTTGCTGGACTAGGTACAGGAACAGGAAGCCAAGGATTAGATTATCTTTTTAGTTAAAATATTATGTCAAGAGGAACTTTACCCCAAACAACTACACCGCAAACTAATGATCAAAACGAAAGATTGCGTTTGATGCTTTTTGCACTTGGTGGTGCTTTGCGTGGCGATCCACAGTTTGCACAACAAACACTTGCATTAAAAGAAAAGGGCATTGAAAGGCAACAAAACGCAGAATTGCAACAAGCACTAGCAGAAGGAAATACTGATAAGGCATTATCTTTAGCTGCAAGAATGGGTAAAACTTCTGTTATTCAATATTTACAAGGTGAAAGAGCAAGAACAAGACCTCAATTAATTAGCGATGGCAAATTTACTGTTACTTATAATGAGCAAGGAATGCCTGTAGTAACACCAAATGAAGAGGTTATAGAAGCTGAGTTAGATATTGCTAAAAGACAAGCAGAGCTTGAAAAAGAAACACGAACACTTCCACCTGTTTTAATTAAATCAGAAGATGAAGATTTTGATGCATTGCAATCACTTGAAAAGGTAGAAACTGACATTGACTTCTTTATTAATTCTTTAGATAAAAATGAAATGGAAGTTGGTTACGGAGAAGATTTACAAGCCAAAATAGGTAATTTAGGTGTTTTACAGCGATTTATGGATGAGGAATCTAAGCTCAAACTAGCCAATTACAATGCTTTTGAAAGATGGAAACAAAGATATGTAAATGAATCTTTAAGATTGAATAAAGGCCCTCAAACAGAAGGCGATGCTCAAAGAGCAATGTTAGAGTTAGAGGCTGCAAAAACTAAAGAAGATGTTAAAAGACTTTTAGAAGATTTGAAAAAAACTAACACAAAATCTATTGGATATACCAAAGAAGATATTAATAGAAGAAGAAGCACAGCAGGAGTTAAACCTTTTGACTTTAACAACATAAGTTGGAAAATAATTGAACAATGATTATTGAAATTGATGGTATAGGCAGAATTCAAGTAGATGATGCGTTTGCTGATTTAACAACAGATCAACAAAATGCTTACATTAAACAAATTGCTTCTGAATATAATCAACAACAACAACAAATTGAACCTGTAAAAAAACAAATATTAGAAAAAGCAGAAGATGAATTAGATATTCTTGACAATGTTAAGGGAGTAGCTAGAAGTTTTGCACAAGGGTTAACCTTTGGCTTTGCAGACGAATTAGAGGCTGGGACATTGGGAAAAATATTAGATTATGACGCTGAAGATATAAGAGAATCATTAGCAGAATTTAGAAAAGAAGCACCAATTGCGTCATTTGTTCCTGAAATGGCGGGAGCTTTAGTACCCTCTTTAGCCGCTGGTTTGTTTACCGGGGGAGCAGGAACAGCAGCAGGTATTGGATCTACAGCAGCTAGAATTACACCAAGCCTTACTAAAACTGCGTTACGAGGAGCTGGAACTGGCGCAGCATATGGTGGAGCATATGGGGTTGGTACTGCTGAAGGTGATTTAGGGCAAAGACTTGTAGGTGGTGCAACAGGCGCAACTTTTGGCGGTGTATTAGGATCAGCAACACCTTTGGCAATACAAGGAATTGGTTTTGGAATGCGAAAATTATCTGATGCTCTTTCTATGGGTGGCACTAAACGATCTGTGCAATACTCTGATGAAAAACTTTTACAAGCATTACAAAGAGATGGATTATCCCCACAAGAAGCATCAAAAAAATTAGCTGATGCAAGAGCATTAGGCGCAGAAGATGTTTTGATTGCAGATTTGGGAGAAAACTTACAAGGTTTAGGTTTTGCATCACAAGCAATACCAAATGAATCAAGAAAAAAGGTTGCAGAAAAATTAGCAGCAAGAAATATAGGTCAAGCAGATATTATTGCCGACGATTTAGCTACTAGATCAAAACTATCTGGGCCATTTAGCGTTGAATATATCGATGATTTGGTCGTTGCCCAAGAAAAAGCAGCAAGACCTGCTTATAAAGAAGCCTATAAAAAATCTTTACCAGCAATTTCTTTTAAAGATTTTTTTACAGGGCCAAGAAAAGATTTATTTGTAGGAGCATCAAAAGAAGGGAAAAAGATTGCACAAGCTCAAGGGCAAGAAGTTGCTGATTTAGGTAAAGTATTAAAAGATGAAGCATCGACCTCTGATTTCTTAAAAGGCAAAATACCAACTCAATATTTACACTCTATAAAAAGAGGTTTGGATTCTATTATTGATAAAAACACAGACAAAGTTACAGGAAAAGTTACGCCATATGGAAGAGCTGTTATTCAAACTAAAAATGAATTTAATAAAAAAATTGGTAATTTAAATCCTGCTTATGCACAAGCAAATAAGACTTTTTCAGACTCAGCAAGATTACAACAAGCCTATCATGCTGGTTTTGGTTTTAAAAATAAAAGCGTTGCTGATTTAAATAAGTTTTTTAAAAATTTTAATAATGGAGAAAAAGAAGCATTTAGAGTTGGCATGATAGCAAATATAAAAGATAGAGCTGAAACACTTACATCAACAAGAAATTTTATACCAGAAATATTTGGATCTAAGAAAAAACAAAAACAATTAAGATTAGCTTTTCCGGGTGGAGAAGATGGATCAATAGCTTATAAACAATTTAATAAAATAATAGAGTTAGAAAAAACAAAAGTAGAAACAAAAAACAGAGTTTTGGGTGGATCACAAACTGCAAGAAATTTAAGAGAATTAGAAGAGTCTGGAGCTGATGTTTCACAAGCAGTAGATTTGATGTCACGACTATCTCGTGGTGATGTATTGGGTGCAACAGGTCAAATTATTAAAGGTGTAGGAGCAAGAGTAGGTGGCATGAATCCTGAAAGAGCCAATGAAATTGCAAAAAGATTGTTTACTGCAAGTCCAAGCGAACAACAAGCCTATTTACAAAGATTGCAGGGCGTTGAAAAACAATTAATTGAAGATGCTCTTAAAAGAATTAAACAACAACAAGTAACAAGTGCATTTGTTGGTGGACAGGCTGGGTCTTTGATTACACAATAACCCATGCCCCAAGCAACAGAACGAGTTGGTCGTTTTGGTGAATATCTCACAGCAGCAATCCTCTCCCAAGTTTGCGATACAGTCAGCATTGTTCCACACAACGCATCCGCAGATATCATCTTTGAACACAATTTAAAGCTGTATAAGTGCCAAGTCAAAACCCAATCCAAGATAGAAGAACGCAGAGAAAATTGGCGTTTTGATATGCGGAAAGGTCAAAGAGTTGCACACAGAAAATATAAAGATAATGAAATAGATGTGTTTGCTTTTGTTTCTGTAACCCACAGAAATGTGGTGTTTTCTAAACCTATAGATAAAGGCCAACTAACCATTGTTGATGAACACATGAAGAACAATGATGCTGTCAAGAACATTCAAGACATACTGAAAGATTTGCAATAAAAAACAAAACCCCTTAAACTACACTAATACACTATAGGGAGATAGTATGACACTTAATGAATTATTTGATTTATACACAAAAGATTTAAACAGGCGTGGTGCTAAGACTGTTAAACGCATTAAACAGTTTTATGACAACGACATCCGATTAGCTCTTGGCGATAGAGAGATAAACAGCATCATCAGAGGTGACATAGCACAGC
>Ga0208425_1000703_pt1 | contig 11532 bp, 15 predicted proteins | sample DEB08_DNA_4_FD_185496 | JGI IMG/M metagenome (GOLD analysis project Ga0208425, IMG submission 185496) | Aqueous microbial communities from the Delaware River and Bay under freshwater to marine salinity gradient to study organic matter... | ecosystem: Environmental > Aquatic > Marine > Coastal ...
CTCGATTTACTAATATCGATTTTACAATTCCCAGCGAAGAAAAGGCTGGTATTGCAATGAAGATTCTTCAAAGAATGGAATACATTCTAAAAGAAGAGAACATTGAATACGAACAGGAAGTTCTTGCAAAACTTGTAACCAAACATTTTCCCGACATCCGTAGAATGCTCAATGAAATCCAGCGGTATTCTTACAACGGAAAGATTGATGTTGGTATTCTGTCAAGTCTAGGTGATGTTCATATTAAAGATCTTATGAAAGCGATGAGTCAGAAGAACTTCGCAGATGTAAGAAAGTGGGTTGTGAACAACCTAGACAATTCTTATTCCGATATCTTCAGAGCAATTTATGAGGGATTGTCTGAAAGTATAAAGCCAAATTCTATTCCAAGTGCAATCGTTACCTTGGGTGAGTATCAATATAAAGCTGCATTTGTTGCAGATCAAGAAATTAATCTAACTGCCTTAATGGTAGAACTTATGATGGAGTGTGATTTTAAATGAGTGAACAACTAGAGTTTTATTCTCAATTAGGTCAAGATAGTGTAGTTTTTTCTTTATTCAAGGAAAAGCGTGATGGAACCTTTTTGGACATAGGTTGCAGTGTACCTAAACACATCAACAATACATATTTTTTGGAAAAAAATTTAAACTGGAAAGGTTTAAGTTTAGATTTAGATGATGGAATCGTTGAAGATTGGAAACAGCATAGACCTGATTCTAAATTCATTTTAGTTAATGCTTTAAATGTTGATTATTTAAAATTGCTAGAAGAAAATAATTTCCCAACCAAAATTGATTTTTTATCTTTAGATTTAGAACCTTGGGATGTTACATTTGATGTTTTGAAAAAAATACCCCTAGAAAAAATACAATTTAATTGCATCGCTTATGAACATGATGGATATAGATCTGGTGATGAATTTAAACAAAAAACAAGAACATATTTAGAATCTTACGATTATATCTTATTCACGGAGTTGAATAATCAAGATGATATCTGGGTTCATTCAACATTTGCGGAGAATATTAAATGAAAAATGAAAAGAAAAAGTTTACCCCAGTGAGGGATTTGGTTGCACTTGAGACAACTCTCAAGGAAGAAAAGATTACTGAGAATGGTATTGTTTATACCGATAATCAAGTAGCGGATAATTATTATGTTTGGAGTACAGTTTATTCTGTAGGTCCAGAAGTCACCGAGGTAAAGCCTGGTGATGAGGTGATGTGGAAGTTGGGATCTAATGAGTCTCAATTTTACAAGGACGGGGAATTTGTGGTTGATATTGTGAAATTTAGTGATCTATTGGTGGTGAAGTGTGAAACTGGGTGATTTTCTTACTTCAATCAATTACAATAAAAAAAATCTGTTCGAAGAAAATGAAGACTTTGCTGAAAAGTCCTATGTTCCGTTCGTTATCAATCGCTGCCTATCTTATTTTCCAGACACTATTCTTCATGCGAACATGATGAATTTACATAGCGGTGTATCAAAACGAATGAATTATGAATACTATTTGCACTCTATCAGAAAAGGTAAGAGGTTTTCTAAGACACTGAAGAGTGAAGTTTCAGAAGATCTTTCTTTGATTATAAGACATTTTTCTGTGTCTAGGACAAGAGCAAAGGAGATGTTACCCCTTCTTAGTAGAGAATTTCTAGACAATCTGGCAGATATTTACCTCAAAACACACTAATTTATAAATATTATAAAGTGTGAAAATATAAAATGAGGTTAAAAATATGGATAAGGATGTAGATGTTTTTAAAGGATTGGGTGTACGAGTAAGTTTAGAAGATGAAGATGACTTTCTGATAATTAAAGAGACACTGACAAGAATGGGTGTGTCTTCCCGAAAAGAAAATAAGTTATTTCAATCTTGCCATATTCTCCACAAAAGAGGAGAGTATGCAATTGTTCATTTCAAAGAATTATTTATACTCGATAAATTAGAAAGTAACATATCAGAATCTGATATTGCACGAAGAAATTTAATAGTAAAATTACTTGAAGAGTGGGAACTTTGTGATATACTTGATCCAGAAAAAGTGAAGGATCCAGTTGCAAATATTAAGCAAATCAAAATTATCCCTCACAAGCATAAGGACGAATGGGAACTTATTCCCAAATATCATTTAGGAAAATAATTGTGAAATTGATATCTTTTTATACTGAGGGTGATGAAAAAAATTATTATGTTAAGTGTGCAGATAGACTTCGAGAGAATTGTAAACAGTATAATCTAGATTTAGATCTAGTAAAAAAAGAAAATCTTGGTTCTTATCGAGATAATTGTTTATCCAAACCTAAGTTTATTTTAGATAAATTAAATGAACATCAATCCCCTCTAGTTTGGGTTGATGTTGATACTATCTTCAGAAATTATCCAGAACATTTTTACAGTGAACAACTTTTAAATGTAGATATTGGATTTTCTTCTTCTCATCCACATTTAGGGGGGATGAAAGCATCTCCTTTATATTTCAATACGAATGAGTTATCTAAAATCTTTCTAGAAGACTGGATATCTGTATGCAATCAAACTCTGGAAAATATGGATGTAAATTTTGATCATGAATCATTGTTCAGTATTGTTGATAAATATAAAGAGACAGTAAGATATGGTGTATTTCCAGAAACTTATTGCCAGTGGCCACAAGATGTTAATGAACATACTGTGATCGAAATGGGAATGTCTGATGTAGCAGATAAGGTAGAAGTTCTCAAAAAAATGGGAATAGATGGCCATCTTTTGGCGATACAAACAGTAGGAATATTATGAAACAAATACAGTGTGTGGGTGCGGGATTTGATCCCTCACAATCTTCATGTTCGAATCTTAAACCTAAAACTTTCTCTTGGACTACCGAACCAGTAGATAATCAGGTTTTAATTGACAATGCAATTCTTTATGCAAATAAAATAGAAAGATCTAGCAATCAAAAATCTTATGGGTGGGTTTGTGAATCTTCTGCTATTGTTCCACAACTTATCGATGCTCTTAAAGACTTCCATGAAGTTATCATAGAAGACGGAGAACTCGAAGCAATATTTACAAACGATAAAACTTTACTTGATTTGAGTGATTCTTTTGTTTATTGCTCAACAGGAAGCAATCTTCCTTGGATTCCAGAGGAGTCTTGGGGTATGCATGAGAAGTTAAAACTCTGTTCTATGGTTGCTTCCCCTAAAGTGATGTGCGAGGGACATCAATATCGTCAAGAAATCGCATGTAAATTTAAAGAGTCGATTGATCTCGTTGGTGGTGCATGTGACTCAGAGAGAATTGGTATTTCTTCTAACTTAAATCAAACATGGAATGACAAGAGATCGGCGATTGTTCCTTATATGTTTTCGATAGTTATGGAAAATGTATCTTCTCCTTATTATTTCACAGAAAAATTAACTGATTGTTTTGTCACAGGGACTATTCCTGTTTACTGGGGTGCAACTGATCTAGGAGAGTATTTTGATGAAAGAGGTATCATTAAATTGACTGATGATTTTGATATTAATCAGTTGTCTCCTGAGTTATATCAGGACATGATTCCTTATGCAGAAAAAAATTACGATGTGATGAAATCTTTAGAAATGGCTGATGATGAACTTGCAAACAAAATCTTATAAACCTATAGTCAAAAACGGCGAATATCTTTTTAGAGATTCTTTTGAGTTTGACTTTCCTGTTGAAATTCATTTTTCTCGTATGGAAAATTTTACAAACGCAGATGCATTTAAGGTTCTCGCTCTATCTAGCGAGTCAATGATGTCTCCAAATAGATCTACTATACATGATGTGATAAACAACCACAAGAGATATGATTTAATCCTTTCAGCAGATGATGAAATTAATGTTTTCTGTGAGAATGCACATTTGTTTCCATATGGAAGCACATGGTTAAATCGAGGTGCTATTAATCATCCAGATGGTCTTGGTTGTTATGAGCCCTCTGCTATCTTCGAAAGAGAACAAAAAACTTTTGATGTGAGTTTTCTGGCTTCTTGGTATAATATTGATCGACCTGGTTACAACTTAAGACAACAAGTATGGTCGAGAAAAGATGAAATCGAAATACCAACTAACTTCTACACAAGCACCAAGTGTTTTTCTGATTCTCCAAACCCTCTTCCGGGAGGAGAAAAGGAATCTCTTTTCGACTCTCAGTATCATATTTGTATAGAGAATCAATCAGTAGGGCATTACTTTACGGAAAAACTTATTGATGCTTTCTTAACAGAAACTATTCCTGTTTATTGGGGATGCCCAAATATTGAAGATTATTTTGATGTAGATGGGATGATTTTGTTTCAAACATTCGACGAACTTAAAGATAAATTAAATAACTTGACACCATCGTACTACGAAAGTATACTGAACATTGTTCATAAGAATAAGCAAAAGGCAATAGAGTTTGCAAATTTTGATGAAAGAATATTTAATATCATAAAGGATTACAGATGATAATACCATTAACAGAAGAACATCATCCCTCTCAGATTCAATCTGTCATGGATTTGATGGAAAAATTTGAAATGAATGATATGATCTATTGTGATGTAGGTGCATGTATTGGAGAATTATTGCAGTATTATTCTCAGTTTATGAGTTCTGGGTATGCGTTCGAACCCAATAAAGGAAACTATGATTTTTTAAAGGAAAACTATTCTGACAAGAAGGTTATCATCGAAAATGTTGCAGTATCCTCTAGTTGCGGAACGATGGATTTTCTTTCAACTGACAATGTTGGGGATCACTGTTCTAGAAATAAAAAATGGGCAGACGCAACCACCGAATCTTCTGAATACACAGTGAAATCAATTCCTTGCATTACGCTAGATTCTTATTTTGAAGACAAAGAAGTTGATTTTATAAAAATAGATGTTGAAGGTGAAGAGTGGGAAGTTCTTTATGGTGCAAAAAAATTAATGCAGAATAGAAATATAATTTTTCAGGTTGAGTTTCATTCTCATGACAATTGGAATCATCGTGATTTTATCTATGAAAATGGCTATGAAATATACTCATTAAAATTAGAAAAATATGATAGGGATTGTACTCGACCATATCAGGCATTTTTAATTAAGGATATGTGATGGAAATCGATAGAAGATATTGTACATTATCAGATAAAAATTATTTAAAGTTTGGAAAGGCTCTTATTGATTCTCTCATAAGTCATTCATCAGAAGATTTTGTTTTATATTATCTCTGTTTAGATGAAGAAACATTTGAAAGTTTAACCGACTACAATTCTAAAGTTGTTCCTGTGCGATTGAGTGATGTGGAAAATAGCAATCAGGATCTGGTTAATTTTAAAAATCGAAAACCATATAATCAATTTTGCTGGTCGCTTGCCTCTTGTTTTTCTTATTATCTGTTAAAAGAAAAGCAGTTAGATGATATTCTTTATATTGATTCTGATATTTACTTCTACCAAGATCCCAAATTAATATTTGATGAGGTTGGTGAGAAAAGTGTTGGTATAATTCGACACAGACATAACACGAATCTTTCTGTTGACGGAGAGTATAATGTAGGCACTGTCTATTTTAGGAACAGTGATCTTGGTATAAAAACTCTCAAGTATTGGATGGAATGTGTTATCCTAGAAACTCGTCCTGACTTAGCAACATGTGGGGATCAGAAGTATCTAGAATTATTTGAATTGATTTGTGGTGGACCATTTAACGAACTCTGTGTTATAGACAAAACAATAGCACACGGCGCTCCGTGGAATTTTAGATTGTATGTTTATGACTATTATAACCAAGACGGAACTGTTGTTTGGGGTGATAGAAAACAGCCTCTGGTGTTTAATCATTTCTCTCGCGTAGGTTTCGATAGTGAAACTGGTGTAATTAATCCTACGAATGATAACTATGCAGATCATACTTTAAATTTTCAGGTATTTAATATACCAGAAGTCAGAAACTTTTACATAGATTATGCTAATAAATTGAAGGAGTTTTCATGAGAATATTAAAAGGTAATCCAGATGGTGATGGTTCTTGTCTGGGTCACTGCGGTGATACTTTTAGAGAACTGGTTGGTATATGGGAAGAACTTGGTTTATGCGAAGTTGGGGATAGTCCAGACTGTTTTTGTTGGGTAGAAGAGTGTGGTGACATACTCTTGTATGATTTCCCAAGAAATGATGACAGGTACATTCCAAAATTCCGTCATGGTATTTTTGGTAATACTGTTCCAATGCATCCAAATTGTCATCCTTGGACATTCTGGGCCAGAAGTCCTCGTCGTCTAATGGAAGCAAGAAAGACTCCTCTGCTTGGTTATAAGAATAGGGAAATTGAATCTATTTTCTTGGGTAAGATTGAAAATAATATCCAAGAGGGCAACAGAAAAAATAAAAATTGGGAAGATGCTGGTATCGAAGTTTTTCATTGCCCAATCGATACTCCGGGACCAGACCACTATCCATTTACAAAAGAAGAGTACCTAGAAAAACTAAGACACTCTAAGTTCGGACTGGCTCTTGCTGGGTACGGTCCCAAATGTAATCGTGAGATTGAACTTCTTGGTATGGGTGCAGTCCCACTCTTCGCTACTGAGGTTGACAATACATATTATGAACCAATGAAAGAAGGAGTTCACTTCCTTCGTGTAGATTATCCCGGTCAAGTAAAACCATTAATTGATTCTGTCAGCGAGAGTCAGTGGCAAGACATGCACGATGCAGGACAGGACTGGTATGAAAGAAACGCATCCCCAGAGGGTGCATTTAATGTGACTAAAACTATTATAGAAAGTATATCATGAAAATACCTTGCGTTTTTATTCATCTAAATGATACTAGAGTATTACATAAAACTATTCCCCAGGCCTTGAACTTTAATAATGATGTTGTGGTTATTGGTGATGAACCAGTTTCCGAATATTGCAACAACAACGGAGTAAAATTCATAAACTACAAGGATCTTTATTCTAATCAGGTAATTGAGTTTGATTCTAATTATGTTCACATGAGTAGTAATGGTTTTTGGGTTGAAAAACTTTGTTTCTTACGGTGGTTTCTTATTAATGAATATATTAAACAAAATAATATAGACACAGTATTTTATTGTGATTCAGATGTCATGTTGTATTGTGATGTTTCTGAAGAGTGGAAAAACTACGATCAATTTGATGCTGTGCTGTGTCATAGAACATGTGGATCAACATCTTATTTTACAAAAACCGGAATTGATAATTTTTGTAATTACACACAAGAAATCTACAGAGACAAAAATTCATATAAATTTGATGATCTTGCATTTAAGTGGGAAAACCACAAAAAGCACAACCAGCCGGGCGGTGTTTGTGATATGACATTGTTGGATAGATTCCATTATGATGATGCCTCTGGCGGCGGGCCTGCAAGAGTTGGTGAGATAACACATGTAATTAATAACAGCGTTTTTGATCATAATATAAATGTTGATGACGGGGTTTATGCGTTCAATGAGACGAACAGAATTAAAGACATTCAATTTGACAACGGCGTTCCTTATTGTTATCATACTATTCTAAAGAGAAAGGTTAAATTCAACGCTCTACATTATCAAGGAAGAGCGAAAAATATTTTATTAGGAGTGTGATATGAGTATAATAAATGTTTAAGGAATAATGTGATGAAAATTGATGATGTGAAGTTTTTAGATATAAAAACAATTGTAGATGATAATGGTAACTTAGTCCCGATTGAATCAGGACAAGATATACCCTTCGATATAGAAAGAGTTTTCTATGTTTATGGAGTTCGTGATGATGAAAAGAGGGGAAACCATGCTCACCATAAAACAAAGCAAATTTTAATTTGCCTTCATGGTAAGGTAGAAGTAATAGTTAAAGATGGTTTCAAGGAGAGAAGGTATCTTTTGGAATCTCCACAGCAAGCACTCTACATTCCAGAAATGATTTGGGATGAACAGGTTTACAGAAGCGAAGAAACTGCTTTGCTTGTGCTGTCAAACACCCATTACACTCCATCAGATTATATACATGATTTTGACGAATTTAAATCTATGAAAGAAAAAGAATGAAAATCAATACAGATAATTTTAAAAACTATTTAGATGAATATTTAGATATTTATAAAAATAAACCAATAGATGACAATACCGGGGGAATGAAATCACCTCACCTTTTTAATATGTTTTGTTTGTTGAAAGAAACTAAACCCAAACTTATTGTTGAAAGTGGTGTTTGGAAAGGTCAAGGTACATGGTTATTCGAACATGCATCACCCGATAGTGATATTATTTGTTTTGATGTTTATATGAAAAGACTTTTATATAAATCAGAAAACGCGCTCTATATTGAAAATGATTTCACGACGGTAGATTGGAATTCTTTCTTTACAGAAAATGATCACTACAATAAAGATAATACTCTTTTGTTTTTAGACGATCATGTTGATTTTATCCATAGACTTAAGTTTTTGTCACCTACGCCATTTTTCAAGAAAATAGTCTTCGAGGATAATTATGCACCAACTCAGGGTGACTGCGTTTCCCCGAAGAAATTACGAGAATCCACTACCTGTATTATTGATAAAGCGGGTGATAGATCTGAATATGTTATCCCAGAAGAAGATATCAAGTTATTCAAAGATAAGGTTTCATATTACCAAGAACTTCCTCCTATTTTTAAACCAGAAAATACTAGGTGGGGTGATCCTTGGAAAAATTATAACACACCAGATCCTATATTTGAATTAAATGAAAATTCAAATGAAACACTAGTTGAAGAAATGTATGACTATACATGGATATCATATATGGAATTAAATGATGAATGAGGATAGTTTGATAAATTCTTGGAAAAATTCCGAGGTTTTCAAGAAACAATTAGATTTTAATTTGAATGAGTTGGAATCACTAGATACTTATCCTGAACATTGGAAACTCTCTTTGGCAATTTTAGAGCAAGTGAAACCATCTAGTATTTTAGATGTTGGCTGTGGATGCGGTTCTTTTTATAAAGTATGTAAAGATAATATTCCAACTGTTAATTATTTTGGTTGTGATTATTCTGAAGATGCAATATCGCTTGCAAAAGAAACTTGGAACAGCGATAATTTTTTTGTCAGAGATGCAACAGAACTCAATGAAGATGATGCAAAAAAATATGATCTGCTTTATGCCAGTGCTTTGATGGATGTTTCTCCCGATGGTGACTCTATGTTAAAACATATTCTTTCTTTGGGATTCGATCGCATTTTATTTTCTAGAGTAAAAATGACAAATGAAGAAAGTTATTATGAAACATATAATGCGTATGAAGAAATAGAAACTTGTGCTTATTACCATAATATGGATAATTTAATTGACATGTTTTCAAAATATGGTTATACTTATCAAATAATTTCTGATCACATTTATTTGAAAACTTTAACCAATGATAAACCTATTTGAATTTGATAATCATATAATTGATACATCTACATTTGACCACCTTCTTCACGGAGAAGTAGTTAAACAATTTGAGCAAGAAATATGTGAGTATGTCGGTGCAAAGTATGCAGCATCTTTCTTTAGTGCCTCATATGCAATGTATGCCATAATGAAAAGTGAAGTCTGTCGAACTCCTTGGATCAAAAAGGTAATAGACATGCCTTCCATGATACCCGCTGTTGTTCCTAATGTTGTAGTTGATGCTGGTTATGATATATCTTTCAATGATAACATAGACTGGGTGGGAGGATCTTACACCCTGACTGATGGGTTGGTTGACTCTGCACAGAAACTAAATCGTAATCAATATGCAGACGAATGCGATCCAGATGATCTCTTGGTGTTTTCTATGTACCCAACAAAACCATTGTCTTCTTTAGATGGTGGTGTTGTCGTTTCTAATAACAAAGAGAAGATTGATGATCTGAAGAGTCTAAGTTTCTATGGTATGGAATATGCAGAAGAGTCTTGGAGTAGAGTTCAGAAGCAGGTAGGGTTCAAGGCATACATGTCAACCATGCAGGCTACTATTGCATCTAGAAATCTTAAGACTCTAGACTCGAAGTATGAGCGAATAGACGAGATCCGAAATAAATACAATAGTGAATTTGGACTGGAGAATACCAGTCGTCATTTGTATAGAATAAAAGTACAAGATAATCTTGCTGCTGTGTCTTATTTTAAAGACAAGGGAATTATTACTGGGATACATTATAAACCACAGCATGATAATCTAGTGTTCTCTAATTTCAATGACGGCGCAAAAAATTTAGAAAAAGTTAAACTTGCATCGAAACAAACAGTGTCAATTCCTCTTCATCATAATTTAACAGATGAACATATTGAATATATAATAACAGAAGTAAAAGATTTATACAATTGGATGAATATGTGATGTTAAACTTAACTCTTGGTAATGAACTAATCAAAAATACAATTGAGTCGGATGAAACTTTGGCTGCTGGTAAGATGGGTATGTCAGAGTATGGTGGTATAAGTAACCTGATGATGAATCAAATTCTCACATCCAATGCAGAGTTACTTTATGTCAATGCAGGTGTATATCCACCAACGCTAGAAAATTTTATTAAGTTTCGTGACACTTATCTTAAGTCATTAGACAACATGAATGTTTTGGGTGAGTGGATCCAAACTCCAGATGGAGCATACGGTGACAGAATGTTCTTTGATCAGTTTGCTACTAAATCGAAGCGTGTTCATGCTAGATCACTTGAACCTTTTTACCATAAAAATCCGTGGTCAAAAGCACTTGAGGGTAAGAAGGTTCTTGTTGTTAGTCCTTTTGAAGAATCAATTCGTATGCAGTATAAGAAGAGAGAACTACTATGGGAGAATAAAGACATTCTTCCTGAGTTTGAACTTGATACAATTAAGACTCCATTTTCTGCTGCCCTGCTAGACAATCCCGTATTTAATACATGGCATGATGGACTTGAATATTTCAAGGAAGAGATAGAGAAAAAGAAACCCGACTTTGTGATTGTTGGTGCTGGTGCATGGTCTGTACCAATTGTTTCTTTCTGCAAAGGGATTGGTATTGATGCTATCCATATGGGTGGCGGAACACAAATCCTGTTTGGTATCAAGGGTGGGCGATGGGACAATCATGATGAGATCAATAAGTTTTTTAACGAATACTGGATCCGTCCAAACAAAAAAGAAAGACCACTTAATATGAATCGAATGAGAATTGACAATGGAGATTATTGGTGATTGATATAAATTATAAAAAAAGTCCAGAATTGTATTTTGATTATAGAAAAGGATTAGACTTACTGTCATCAATAAATGTTGAAGACTATGATTATCCTCAAGAAGTGATTTCTTTCCATGTTTACACTGAAGCAAAGGATGAGAAAGAATTGGAATCTATTCGATCTTATCTTGCAACTCAGAACTTGGAAAAAACTAAGTTAATTGTTTGGTCTGATTATGATATCAGCGAACAAGAAAACATACAGCCATACAAAAAATATTTAGATTTGAGAGTATATAATTCAGTAGAATTGGCAAAGGGAACTCCTCTAGAGGGAAATGAAAAATATTTAAATGTTTATG
>Ga0208425_1000705_pt1 | contig 11504 bp, 10 predicted proteins | sample DEB08_DNA_4_FD_185496 | JGI IMG/M metagenome (GOLD analysis project Ga0208425, IMG submission 185496) | Aqueous microbial communities from the Delaware River and Bay under freshwater to marine salinity gradient to study organic matter... | ecosystem: Environmental > Aquatic > Marine > Coastal ...
AGCCCAAATGGTCGCACAAAAATATAAAAAAGCAGGTGGTGGGTACAGAGGTTGACATCAAATGCTAGAATCCCTAGAAAAAAAGGGCAACCTAAAGGATCTAAGAAACATTCTGATTTGTACACAGATGAGAATCCTAAAGGTACGATTAAAGGTTTAAAGTTTGCTACAGAGGCTGATGCTAAACGTAGTGTTGCAATTATTAAAAAGAGTGGTAAGACTCATGCACATAAAATACAAGCAGCAATAGCAATGGAACAAAGGGCAAAGGCAGCAGGTAAACTAAAAGCTGCTGCTGTATATAGAAAGTTTATTAATGCTATGAAACTAAAAACTAAAGAAAGAAAAAAATAATATGGCATTAGCTAAATCACAACGAAGTTTAAAATCATGGACTAAACAAAAATGGAGAACTAAAAGTGGAAAACCTAGTACACAAGGCAGTAGAGCTACAGGAGAGAGGTATCTCCCAGCTAAAGCAATTGCTGGATTATCAGCACAAGAATATGCAGCAACTAGTAGAAAAAAACGAGAAGGCACTAGAAAAGGCAAACAGTTTGTGGCTCAACCTAGTAAAATCTCCAAAAAAACCAGAGCCTACAGAAAGGTAACATGAAAACCTTAACTGAAAAGCAACAAAGATTTCTTGATGTCTTATTTGATGAGGCAGGTGGAGATGTTGTTAGGGCAAAAGAGTTAGCAGGGTATTCCCCTAATAACTCTACTACTGAAATCATTAAAGCAATTAAAGAAGAAGTAGTTGAAGCTACTCAATTGTACATGGCAAGGAATGCTCCTAGAGCAGCCATGTCAATTGTTAGTGGTATGGTTGAACCTACTGAGCTTGGCATGAAAGATAAGCTTACTGCTGCTAAAGATTTATTAGATAGAGTAGGACTTGTTAAAACAGAAAAGCTACAAGTAGAAGCTAGTAATGGTTTAATGATATTACCACCTAAAGATAGTGATGAGAGAGAAGCTTCCTGATATAGGCACTTGGGTTTTACCACAGCCAAAGGAAGCATATGATGATGATTCATTTGTACCGATTCCTTATCTAAAGAGATCTAAATATATACCATTTGGATATAAAATATCGGAGACAGACCCTGATGTTTTAGATCCTATACCACAGGAGCTAAAAGCTTTAGAACAAGCAAAGCAGTATATAAAAAGATACTCATCAAGACATGTAGCAGTATGGTTAAAGAAAGTTACAGGAAGATATATATCCCATACAGGATTATTAAAAAGAATAAAAGATGAAGGAAGAACCAAAAGGAGATCTCAAGCACTTAGGGAATGGGCCAGAAGGCTTGAAAAGGCAATCTCCGTTGCGAAAAAGTACGAGAAAACCAAAGGCTGTAAAGAAAAAAGTACAAAAGAAACCCAAACCCAAACTGAATGTACAGGATAAGTTTGAAGATATAGAGAGTTTAGACTTATCTGAAAAGAATGTAATATTTAAACCTAATGTTGGGCCTCAAACTAGATTCCTAGCAGCAGGTGAAAGAGAAGTTTTATATGGTGGAGCAGCAGGAGGTGGTAAATCCTATGCTATGTTAGCCGATCCACTACGTTATATGGCTCATCCACAGTTTAGTGGGTTGTTATTGAGGCATACAACAGAAGAATTAAGGGAACTGATTTGGAAAAGTCAGGAAATGTACCCTAAGATATACCCAGGTATTAAATGGTCAGAAAGAAAAATGCAATGGGTAGCTCCAAGTGGGGCAAGATTATGGTTTTCATACCTTGATAGAGATCAAGATGTACTTAGATATCAAGGTTTAGCATTTAGTTGGGTAGGATTTGATGAGTTAACCCAATGGCCCACACCATTTCCGTGGGATTACATGAGGTCAAGGCTTAGAAGTACTGCACCTGACCTACCTGTATATGCTAGAGCTACAACAAACCCTGGTGGCCCTGGTCATTCATGGGTAAAGAAGATGTTTATTGACCCTGCAAAGCCTAATGAATCATTTTGGGCTACAGATATAGAAACAGGTAAGACTTTAACGTACCCAAAAGGGCATAGTAAAGAGGATGAACCTTTATTTAAACGTAAGTTTATACCAGCAATACTATCTGATAACCCATATCTAGCAGAACAGGGTGATTATGAAACAATGTTGTTATCATTACCAGATAATCAAAGGAAACAACTGTTAGATGGTAATTGGGATGTATCAGAAGGTGCAGCATTTACAGAATTTAACAGGGAAATACATGTAATTGAAGAAGAAGCCATACCAGGAAGTTGGACTAAGTTTAGATCGTGCGATTATGGATATGGTAGTTTTTCAGCAGTACTATGGTTTGCTGTAGCTCCTGATGAACAGCTAGTAGTTTACAGAGAATTGTATGTTAGTAAAGTATTAGCCAAAGATTTAGCTTATATGGTACTTGAAGCAGAGCAAGATGACCATAATATTAGATATGGTGTACTTGATTCTTCATGTTGGCATAAAAGAGGAGATACAGGCCCATCACTTGCAGAAACTATGATTACAGAGGGCTGTAGATGGAGGCCATCAGATAGAAGTGGGGGTAGTAGAGTAGCAGGTAAGAATGAAATACATAGAAGATTACAAGTAGATGAGTTTACAGAAGAGCCAAGATTGGTTATAACTAGTAACTGTAGAAATTTAATTGCACAACTGCCTGTATTACCTTTGGATAAAAATAATCCAGAGGATATAAATACAAAAGCAGAGGATCACTTGTATGATGCTTTACGATATGGAGTAATGAGTAGACCTAGATCAAGCTTGTGGGATTATGATCCTGCAACTGCAAAAACTTCTAGCTTTACACCATCAGATCCTGTAATGGGATATTAAATTAGGATATTAAATGGAAGAAGATTATACAGAAGATAGACAATTTGCTTTAGACGATAATGAGGATGAAGCACCTGAAGATAATATTGCACATGCAATGATTAGTCATGTGATGGATAAGTATGTAAAGGCAGAAGATTCTAGAAGAATAGATGAAGAAAGATGGCTTAGAGCATACAGAAACTATCGTGGTATATATGGCCCTGATGTACAATTTACTGAAGCAGAAAAAAGTAGAGTCTTTATTAAAGTAACTAAGACTAAAGTATTAGCTGCATATAGCCAAATAACAGATGTATTATTTTCTAATAACACATTCCCATTAAGTGTAGAACCTAGTGTGTTACCTGAAGGGGTATCAGACACAGTTCACTTTGATCCTAAAGCACCTGAAGAACAAGATAAACCTAAAGTAGCACCTATGGTTAAATCTATGGAATCTTTGTATGGTTACTCAGGAGGTAAAAAGTTACCACCAGGAGCTACTATACATTCTTTAATGGATAAGTTAGGCCCACTAAAAGACAAGTTAGAAAACATAGAGGGTTTAAAAGAAGGCCCAGGTGTAACACCTAGTGCTACCACTTTCCAACCAGCAATGACTGCTGCTAAGAAAATGGAAAAGAAAATTAAAGATCAATTAGATGAAAGCAATGCATCTAAACAATTAAGATCATCTGCATTTGAAATGGCATTGTTTGGTACAGGTGTAATGAAAGGCCCATTTGCAGTAGATAAAGAATATGCTAATTGGGATGAAGATGGAGAGTACAGCCCTAGAATTAAAACTGTACCATCTACATCACATGTAAGTGTTTGGAACTTTTATGTAGATCCTGATGCCGATAACATGGATGAAGCAGAGTATGTTATCGAAAGACATAAGATGAGTAGATCCCAAATGAGAGGTTTAAAAAGAAGACCTTTCTTTAGGACTAATGTAATTGACGAGGTAGTTAATTTAGGTGAATCTTATTATAAAAAATATTGGGAAGATGACCTTAATGATTATCAAGTTGATAAAGGGGTAGATAGATTTGAGGTATTAGAATATTGGGGGGCTATAGACAAAGAACTATTAGAACAAAATGAAGTTGATATACCAGATGATTTACAAAACGTAGATCAGTTACAAGCTAATGTTTGGGTATGTAATAACAAAATTATTAGACTTGTACTTAATCCTTTTAAACCAGCTAAGATTCCGTATTACGCAGTTCCGTACGAACTAAACCCTTACTCTTTATTCGGAATAGGTATCGCAGAAAACATGGATGATACTCAAACTTTGATGAATGGTTTCATGCGTATGGCAGTTGATAATGCAGTCTTATCTGGTAACCTTATATTTGAGGTGGATGAAACCAACATGGTTCCAGGGCAGGACTTATCTGTATATCCAGGTAAGGTGTTTAGGAGACAAGGAGGTGCACCAGGTCAGGGAATCTTTGGCACTAAATTCCCTAACGTATCTAATGAAAACATGCAATTGTTTGACAAGGCAAGAGTGTTAGCAGATGAGTCAACAGGATTCCCATCATTTGCACATGGTCAAACAGGTGTGTCAGGTGTCGGTAGAACTGCAAGTGGTATCAGTATGCTAATGAATGCAGCATCAGGTTCAATAAAAACAGTTATTAAAAATGTTGATGATTATTTATTAAGACCTATCGGTGAAGCTTTTTTTAGTTTTAATATGCAGTTCGATTATGATCAAGAAATAAAAGGTGACTTAGAAGTTAAGGCTAGAGGTACTGAAAGTTTAATGGCTAATGAAGTTCGTAGCCAAAGACTTATGCAGTTCTTACAAGTATCTAGTAATCCAGCATTAGCACCTTTTGCTAAGTTTCCATATATTATTAGAGAGATAGCTAAATCAATGGAGCTAGACCCTGATAAGGTAACTAATAGTATGGAAGAAGCAGCAAGACAAGCTGAGATAATGAAGCAACAACAACCACCCCAACCACCAATGCAACAAGGTCAGCCTCAAGGGGGAGCACCAGAAGTTCCTAATGTAGCAGATCCAACAGGAAGTGGTGGAGGTAACATAGGTGTAGGACAAGTACCTATACCTGGAGAACAAGGATTCGCAGGTAATGAGCAACAACAACAAGCAGCAGCACCAACACCTCCTCAAGCTTAAGGGGTTTGTAAATAATACAACTCAATGGAAAGCATTTAATGAGTTGCTAGATTTCTTAACTGAGATGGAACATAAGACTATGGAACAAGCAGTTGATACTATAGATATATATAAGGCACAAGGTTCTGTAAAAACAATCAGGTACTTAAAGCATTTAAGAGATTATGTAAATTCTGAACAGGAGAATAGTAAATAATGGTAGCACCTTTAGTAGGACTTTTAGCACCTATAGCAGGAACAGCAGCTAGAGTTGCAGGACAGGCTTTTACTAGAAGAGGTGCTATGGCTAGAGCTACTGCTGAAATGTTAACAGAAGAAGAAAAGCAACTTGAAAGAGAAGATTTAGGCACAATGGAATTGCCTACAGATATAAAAGAAGAAGAGGAAATATTTAAAACTAAAAATATACAATCTTGGCAAAATCAAAATAAAAAAAGTAAACCTGATGATACTGTTAAAAATTTAATTAAAAACGAAGCTAAAAAAATTAAATTAGATAAAGCAGGAAAAGTTACAAATACAGATCAGCTTTTTAAATTTAGACAAACTGTTGATGAAATACAACCTTATAGTATTCCAGAAGAAGTTCCTAGCATATTAAATGCTCAAGGTATTGTAGCTTCTTTAGCAGGTACAGATTCAACAAAACCATCTTTTAAATCTAATTTAGATAAAATAAAAAATAGAGGAATTATAGGATTAAATAAAAAAATAGAAACAGGAACAGAAGTCGGTTCTAGATTTGATATAAATGCTTATACAAAATATGGTGCATATCATGCAACTTTATCACCTCCTAATAAAAAAGGTAATGTATTAGGTTATGCAAGTTCAGTATATTTAAAAAATGTAGATCTCACAGATGTAAGTTCTGAGAAATCTGCAAAGATAGCAATGGGTGGTCAAAAAGGGCCATTTATTTTAATGAAAGGAAAGTATCAAGATCACAATCCTCAAAAATTAAAAATGTATGCGGAACGTGTTTTTGATAATCCAGAGTGGAGTAAACTAAGTGTTAATCCAGGAAAAGGAGGTACATTTGTAAGAGTATATAAAGAGGACGGAGTAACAAAATCTGTTCCAGTTACAGGAGCAGATGAAGTAATTCAAATAGGTAAGATGGTTCTTGCTAAAGGTGTAAAGGATTATCCAGGAGGATGGGAAGAATATTATAAAGCAGGAAATTTTAATGAGGGTGGATCTGTAGAAGAACAAACTAAAAAAATGTTTGATACTGCTAAACAGTTATCTAAACAAACAGGGGTAAAGCATGAAGTAGATCATGTAAATCCTAAATCAAATGGTGGGTCAGATGATCCTAGTAACTTACAAGTATTAACAAAAGAAGAAAACTTAGTAAAAAATTCTGTACAAAGAGGAACGTATAAACCTATGATTGAAAAAATGTACGATCCTAAAAAATATCCAACATATCAAAAGGGTGGTGCTGTGGAAGATCAAACACAAAAATTATTACAAGAGGGTGGACTTAATGAGGAAGGTGGCACAGTAGATCCTGTAAGTGGTAATGATGTACCTGTAGGTTCTACACAAGAAGAAGTTAGAGATGATATACCTGCACAGCTAAGTGAAGGGGAGTTTGTATTTCCTGCTGATGTAGTTAGGTTTATAGGATTAAATAATCTTATGAAACTAAGGCAAGAAGCTAAAGAAGGTTTAGGTAAGATGGATCGTATGGGGCAGATGGGTAATTCAGAGGAGGCAGTAGAGGATGACACAGGAGAATTTGATACAGATATTGATAGTATCATTGAAGAAGTTGAAGCAGAAATGGCCGCACAGGAGTCTCCTAAAGATACCATAGAAGAATCTGAAGATAGTGATTTAAAAAAAAAGATTGAAGAGGGTGTGACAGGATTTGCTAAAGGTGGATTTGCTAGTGGTGGTCTTGAAGATGGAGAAGAAAATAAAAAAACAGTAAATCCAACAATTAATGAAGAGCTTCCTCCAACTGAAAAACCTAAAACTATAAATGAACAAGTAAGAGATTACAGATCACCTTTTGCTATGAAAAGGTTAGATCCAAGTAAAGGTATGCCTGATACTGAATCAAGTCAGATAGGTAGATCTTTATTAGGTAAAAAAGGATTTACATCAGCTAGAGATATAGTTAGTAGAAAATTTCCTGATATAGTAGATCCAACTAAAGATCCTAATATATCTACTAAAGTAGGAACATCTACTACTAATAAAATACAGCAAACTAAAGTAAAAAAAGATTTTAGTACATTTATATCAGGCCCAGAAGATTATACTAATCTAACTGGGGATGATGCTAAATCTAATATAATGAATCAATTACAACATCAAAATGAATATTTAAAAAGACAAGGACAAAGTTATCCTAATCAAACAGATATACCATTTATAAATCAATACATGGCTGATTCATTAGCACAAGCAGGTATTAAAGATCTAAGACAGTTAGGATATAAAGATGTAGAGCAACCTAAAGTATCAGCAGAATTAATTAAAAAAGGTGATAAATATTATCTTAAACCTGAAAAGGTTAGTAATCATTTAGACAGATCTAGAGAAAAATCTAAACTTATTGAAGTTTCACCTGAAGATGTAAAAACAACAAGCAGAAGTTTAGGTATGGGTGGAAAAGAAACTAAGATTGTTGGTTTAGTTCCACAAGCTCCAAAAAGAATTTTAATTAATAAAGATACAGGTGAACAAGTAGTACAAGGTAAGTATGGAGGAGAGTTAGGATACGAACAAGATACTACTAGAGCAATAGGTTATGGCATGAGATCAAAGGCTAAAGCACGAACAAATATAGAAGCAATTAATGCAGCAAATGATCCAAGAAAAGGAGTAAGATGGGGTAATACTACACAAACTGAAGGCATGACTAACTTTATGATTAGGTTTGACGAGAATGATAATGCTTTAATATATCCTGAGTATTCTGATACTTCAACAGAAAATTTAAATATGTTTGCTGCTAGTGTATTAGCAGGTGCAGCAGCTACTTATGGCCCAGGTATAATGTCTAAAGTAAGTAGTAAAATAGGTAGTGCTGTAGGTGAAAGTACTGTAAAAAGTATAGCTAATAAATTTTTACCAGAGTTTACAAAAGAAGGTATTGTTAAAGAAGTTAGTAAAAAAGCAATTAAAGAAGTAGTTAAAAAAGGAGCTACAAGTATTATGGAAAAACAATATCCTGGTGCTGGTAGAAGAAGATGAGTTAATGATTCCTCATTTAAAATAAAGAATCTATAATTGGCTACCTTATCCCCCCTTACAGGCTACGGATAGCCCCAATAAGAAGGAAGTACAAAATGGCTGAAGCAGCAGAAGTAATAGAAACACCTGAAGTTAAACCTCAGAAAAAGAAAGTAGTAGGCTTTGCTACACGATCTGCTAATAAAGAACGTATAGAACAAGAAGAAAAAGAATTAGAAGAATTAAAAAAACAGAATACAGGACAAGTTGAAGAAGAAGAAAAATCTGAACCTGAACCTGTTACAGCAGAAGAAAAAAGTTTTAAAAAAAGATATGGTGATTTAAGAAGACACTCACAAAAGAAAGAACATGATCTTCAAAAGCAAATAGATGAGTTAAGAACTCAATTAGATGCTTCTACAAAGAAACAAATTAAGTTACCTAAATCAGAAGAAGAGTTAGATGAGTGGACTAAAGAGTACCCTGATGTAGCTAAGATTGTAGAAACAATAGCTATTAAAAAAGCTAAAGAACAATCTAAAGATTTAGAAGAAAGACTTAAACAAATTAATACAATGCAAGATGATGCATTAAGAGAGAAAGCTGAAGTAGAATTATTAAAGAAACATCCTGACTTTGTAACTATTAGAGATCAAGATGAGTTTCATACTTGGGTAGAAGAACAACCTGAGTGGGTTCAAAAAGCATTATATGAAAATGAGCATGATGCTAATTCTGCTGCAAGAGCTATTGATCTTTATAAAGCTGATATGGGTATTAGTACTAAGAAAGTAACTGCAAAAGATAAAAGTCTTGATGCAGCTAAATCTGTAGCTACTAATAAAGGTAATCCTAATACTTCATCTGAAGTAGGAACACTTAAAGAATCAGATGTAGAAAAAATGTCAGCTAGAGAATATGAAGCAAATCAGGAAGAAATAACTAAAGCCATACAAAATGGTACATTTATATATGATTTGACAGGTTCAGCAAGATAGTACTTGACATTCAAGCATTTATATTTATAACAATAGTTCAACAATTACTGTAAGTGTAGTTTGCCCCTACATGGATACCAAATTACACTTACTATTTTATAAACGCAATATAAACAATTTTCGGAATACCTGAAACTTGATTGCCCATATTATATAGCTTGTGACGGCATCTATATAATTTGCACCAATAAAGACAGCCCCTAGAATGATTGTGTAAGAAACTGCGTTGGATACTTATACTTTTTTTCAAGGAGAAATACAATGGCTTTTCCTAAAGCAACGGGCCATAACAATTTACCTAATGGTAATTTTAGCCCAGTAATATACTCGAAGCAGGTACAACTTGCTTTCCGTAAATCCTCCATAGTAGAAGATATTACCAATAGTGATTATTTTGGTGAGATTGCTAATATGGGTGATTCAGTTAAAATCATTAAAGAACCTGAAGTTTCTGTACAGGCTTACAATCGTGGTACACAGATTACTGCACAGGATCTTGATGATGAAGATTTCACATTAGTTGTTGATCAAGCTAACTACTATGCATTTAAGATGGATGATATTGAAGAAGCTCACAGTCATGTAAACTTCTTATCAATGGCATCTGATCGTGCTGCATATCGTTTAAGAGATCAATATGATCAAGATGTATTTGGTTATCTTTGTGGTTTTGAGCAATCAGCAAAACATGGTGCTGCTAATACAGCTAGAACTTCTTCTCCTGGTACTAATGCTGTTTCAACAGCAGGTGATGATGAGTTGCTAACTTCAATGAAGTTAAAGAAAGGTGACTTTGCTAACATTACTACTGGTAGTGCAGGTGAACATTCTATTCCAATAGCTTCACGTTTGCCAGGTGCTACATCAGTACCAACAGCAACTGCAAGTCCATTACAAGTAGTAGCTCGTATGAGCCGTTTACTTGATACTCAGTTTGTTGACTCAGCAAACAGATGGTTAGTAGTTGATCCTGTATTTGCTGAAATATTAAAGGACGAGGATAGCAGATTGTTTGACTCAGACTTTGGTGGATCAGGCTTACAGAATGGATTAGTGTTGAATAATCTACATGGCTTTAAAGTGTATATTTCAAACAACCTTCCATCAGTAGGAACAGGTTCTTCAACAACAGGTACAGCTAATCAAAATGCCAACTTTGGTGTTATTGTTGCTGGACATTCATCTGCTGTAGCTACTGCTCAACAGATTACTAAGACAGAAAGCTATCGAGATCCTGACAGCTTTGCTGATATCGTTCGTGGTATGCATCTTTATGGTCGTAAGATTTTAAGACCTGAAGCAATCGTTACTGCTAAATATAATACTGCTGCTTAAAGGAGAAAATAAATGGCTACAGTAGATCAATCAAGTGGTATAAATGGAGGAACACATCCTTCAAGAGCTATCCGTAAGATGCCTTACAAAATTGAAACAGATGTTAATTTAGCAACTGTTACAACCACTAAAGGTTCAGCTATCGGATCAGCAGACGTAATTCAAGTGTTGGATATTCCAGGTAAGTCTTTGGTATATGCAGCAGGACTTGAAATGGTTACACAAGGTGATGGTAAGTATACAGTAGATTTAGGTGTTGAAACTGTAGATGGTGATGTATTTGTTGATGGAGTAGATTGGGGATCAGCAATTGCTACAGGTACAATTACTCAAATGGCTGCTGCTTATCAACCTGTTGTACTTGGCTCTGATTTAACATTAGATCTTACTATTGGTAAGGCTAATACATCAGCAAGTGCTCTACCTACAACTGGTGTATTTCGTGCTTGGGCTGTTGTACAAGACATTAGTGATGACAAAGGCCCAGATGAAGTAGATCGTGACCAATTAGCTTAATGCTATATTGTTGATATATGGGTAGCTCTTGTTGAGAGGGTTACCCATTTTTTTTAAGGAAAGATAATTGTGGCAATTACACAAGCTTTATGTACATCATTTAAAAAAGAATTGCTTGAAGGTAAGCATGACTTTTCTGTTTCTGGTGGACATACTTTTAAAATTGCTTTGTATAGTGCAGGTGCAGCATTAAGTGCAGGTACTACAAGTTTTACAACTACTGGAGAAGTATCAGGTGCAGGATATACAAGTGGTGGAGTAGAGTTAACTAATAAAACTGCTACTACATCAGGCACAGTAGCATTTACTAGTTTTGATGATGTAGTATTTTCTAATGCTTCTTTAACAACAAGAGGTGCTTTAGTATATAACTCAACTACAGATGGTACATCTAATACTACTAATGCTGTATGTGTACTAGATTTTAGTGCAGATAAAACAACAACTGCTGCTGATTTTACAGTAGGCTTT
>Ga0208425_1000713_pt1 | contig 11458 bp, 19 predicted proteins | sample DEB08_DNA_4_FD_185496 | JGI IMG/M metagenome (GOLD analysis project Ga0208425, IMG submission 185496) | Aqueous microbial communities from the Delaware River and Bay under freshwater to marine salinity gradient to study organic matter... | ecosystem: Environmental > Aquatic > Marine > Coastal ...
AGATACCAGAATATATGCAACACTATGAAGAAGAAGAGTTTGAACCACTAGACATAGTAGCAGGATACTAGCCAAACTACAGAGTAGTATACCGTTATGTCTACCACCCTAAAGGAATAGCAATATGTATAATGAAAGTTTTTCAGTAAACCCTTTAGTATCATGGGTGCTAGGTCAATGTGACCAATGGAGAGTAAACAGAGATACTAACTATCTTGACACATGGAAAGAGTATGAAAGGCTCTGGAGAGGCATATATGACTCTTCTGATCGCACCAGAGACTCTGAGAGGTCTCGTATCATTACTCCTGCTCTACAACAGGCTATAGAGGCTCATACAGCAGAAATAGAAGAAGCTGTGTTTGGTAGAGGTGAAAAGTTTTTTGATATCTCTGATGACAGGCTAGACAATCAAAAACTTGATATAGAAGCTATTAGAAACCAAATGACAGAGGATTTTAAAAAGGGATATATTAGAAAATCTATATCAGATATAATACTGTTATCTGCTTTATATGGTACAGGTATTGGTGAAATAACTGTATATGAGAAGAAAGAACTAAAACCAGCTATGCAACCTATCATAGAATCTGGTAATACCGCTGTTGGTGTAATAGAACAAGAAAGATTCTGTGTTGGCTTAAAACCAATTACACCATACAACTTCTTAATTGATCCTACAGCTTCTAATGTTCAAGAAGCTCTTGGTTGTGCTATAGAAGAGTTTGTATCACTACACTCTGTAACACAAGCTATGGAAGATGGTGTATATAATACTATTACAGACTTATCTTCTACTTCTGTTGATTCTGACTTAGAAGTATCTCAGGAAGTATCAGACTATGGAGGTAATAGAGTAAAGTTATTAAGATACTATGGACTCATACCAAAGTATATGTTAGATAATCAAGATGATGAAGATAAGTACCAAGAGTTATTTAACAAGAAGTCAGATGAGTATGGTTCAGAGGCAGCAGACTACACAGACTTAGTAGAAGCAATAGTTGTTATAGCTAATGATGGTCATTTATTAAAAGCAGAAGAATCTCCATATATGATGAATGACAGACCTATAGTAGCTTTTCAAAGCGATACTATACCTAACAGGTTCTGGGGTCGTGGTATAGCTGAAAAAGGTTTTAATATGCAAAAAGCTATTGATGCACAAATAAGGGCACACTTAGATAGTGTAGCTTTATCTACTGTGCCTATGATGGCTATAGATGCTACTAGACTACCTAGAGGAGCTAAGTTTGAAGTTAAAGCTGGTAAAACAATACTTACTAATGGCAATCCAGCAGAAATACTACAACCATTTAAGTTTGGTAATACTGATCCATCTAACATAAATACTGCTAGTAGCTTTATGAATATGTTACTAATGGCTACCAGTACAGTAGACAGTGCTTCTTTACCTGCTATGACTACAGGTGAAGGACAGGGAATGTCAGTAGCTTTATCATCAATTATAAAAAAGAACAAAAGAACTTTAGTAAACTTTCAAGAACAATTTTTAATTCCTTTTGTTACTAAAGCTGCTCACAGGTTTATGCAGTTTGATCCTGAAAGATATCCTGCACAAGACTTTGTATTTGTGCCTTCTAGTAACTTAGGTATAATAGCAAGAGAACATGAACAAATGCAATTCCTTAATTTATTAAAAACATTAGGAGCAGAATCACCTATAGTTCCTTTGATACTATCAGCAGTTATAGAAAACTCTGGTTTAAGTAACAGAGAAACACTTATAGCACAGTTACAACAGATGATGCAACCTGATCCACAACAAGCACAAGCTCAACAGGCAGCTATGCAAATGGAAATGCAGAAAACACAACTAGAATTAGCTGATTTACAGGCAGATATACAGCTAAAACAGGCTAAAACACAGTCTGAAGCAGTAGAAACACAGCTAAAACCTACAGAAATGCAAGCAAAAGTAGCTGCTAGTGCTTCTAAGTACTTAGGAGAGGCTGATGATCCTACAAAAGAGTTTGAAAAGCGTATAAAACTAGCTAATGTTGCTTTAAAAGAAAAAGATATAGATACAAAAGCAAGAATAGCAGAATTACAGCTACAATCTTCAAGAAACACTTGACAAAATAGTAAAAGTGTGTTATAATACTTTCCATTATGGATAAAAAATTACAAAAGTATTATGATAATCGTTTTGATATGATGTCAAGTCAGGGTTGGAAAGACCTTGAAGAAGACTTAACAAAGATGTATGACGAGTATAAAGACATTAACAATTGTAAAGGTGTTGATGACTTTTACTTTCAAAAAGGTCAAGTAGATATGCTTAAATATATTTTAAGTTTAAAAACAATGTCAGAAAAGGTGTATGAAGATATTAATAATGAAGAAGAATATACTAATACTTAAGTATGGCTAAAAGAATATTTGAATTTATTTGTACTAATAATCATCTGTTTGATAGATACATAGATGATGAACAGTTTACAACATCTTGTCCACATTGTAATACTAACGCTAAACGCATAATTAGTATTCCAAGAATAGATTTAGATGGTTGCTCTGGTGACTTTCCTACAGCATCTGATGCTTGGTTAAAAAAAAGAGAGAGCCACATGAAGTATGAAAGAAAAATGGGTATTGGAGATGCTTATCGTAGTGAAGTCGAGGTATGATAAGTATTTAAGGGATAAGGAGACCCCCTGTTATGTAAGTGTCTTTCCTAAAATGTCTATATGACACAGGAGATATAATGGCTGAATTTGTAGAAGAAGTTAAGGAAGAAGAAACTAAAACAGAAGAAGAAGAAGTTGTCCAAGAACAACCAAAAGTTGAAGAAGAGATACCAGAGAAGTATAAGGGAAAATCTTTATCAGAAATTGTTGGTATGCACCAGGCGGCTGAAAAGCTAATAGGTAGGCAGGGTTCAGAGTTAGGAGAACTACGCAGAGTTGCTGATTCTTATATCCATAACCAAGCTGAACAGACAAAGCAAACAGAACAAGAAAATAATGAAGATGATTTTTTTACTGACCCTAAAAAGGCTGTAGATAAAGCAATACAAAATCACCCTAAGATTAAGCAAGCAGAACAAGCTAGTTTAGAAATGCAAAGAGCTAAAGCATTATCAGCATTAAAAGAGAAACACTCTGATTTTGCTGATGTTGTTAAAGAGCAAGGATTTCAAGATTGGGTAAATAATTCTAAAGTTAGATCAGAGTTATTTGTTCGTGCTGATCGTAGGTATGATTATGACGCTGCTGACGAGTTAATATCTTTGTATAAAGATAGAAGAGAAACTGGTAAAAAAACAGCAGAGATGGAGAAACAATCTCGATCTCAAAGCGTTAAAACTGCTACTACAACTGTACCTAGTGGAAGTAATGAAGCACCATCTAAAAAGATTTTTAGGCGTTCTGATCTTATTCGACTGAATCAAACTGATCCTGACAAGTATGATTCTATGTGGTCTGAAATAGAATTAGCTTATAAAGAAGGAAGGGTCAGATAAATTACATTTTATAAAGGATATTTATCATGGGTCTAGGTACTAATCACGTTATTCAATCAGAGGTAAATACAGCAGGTTTTATACCTGAAGTTTGGTCTGATGAAATAGTCGCAGCATATAAGAAAAATCTTGTTGCTGCTAATTTAGTTAAAAAAATGAATATGAAGGGTAAGAAAGGTGATGTAGTTCACTTTCCTTCACCAGCTAGAGGAGCAGCCAGTACTAAAGCTGCTGAAACTGAAGTAACTCTTATTCAAGAATCTGGTTCAGAAATTACTGTTACCATTGGTTCTCATTATGAATATAGTAGATTGATTGATGATTTTGCTGAAGTACAGGCATTAAACTCATTAAGACGTTTCTATACTGATGATGCTGGTTATTCATTAGCTACAAGAATCGACACAGACGTTTTAGCTTTAGGTGCTTCTGCACAAGGTGGTGCTGCTAACACAGCTTACACTAAAGGCTATATTGGTGGAGACGGTTCTACACTTTATGTAGCTGGTTCAAATAACGAGTCAGCTATTACAGATGCAGGTTTTAGAAGAGCTATTCAGCGTCTTGATGATGCTGATGTTCCAATGGAAAATCGTAGTTTTGTTATACCACCTGTAGCTCGTAATACAATGATGGGTCTTTCAAGATTTACAGAGCAAGCCTTTACAGGCGAGTCTGGAAATGCTAACACAATTAGAAATGGTCAGATTGGTGACATATATGGAGTTAAAGTATATGTTTCTACTAATGCTGCTACTACTTCTGGTTCTGGTGGTGCAAGGGCTTCGTTACTTTTCCACCCTGAGTGGGCTGTATTGATTGAGCAATTATCTTTAAGAGTGCAAACACAATATAAGCAAGAGTACTTAGGTACTTTACTAACTGCTGATACCCTTTATGGTGTTGGTGAGTTGCGTGATAGCTCTGCTGTTGCGTTAATTGTACCTGCTTAATTAACTATAAGGGTTGGCTTTAATTAGTCAACCCTACTTTTTATCTTAAGGAAAAACAATGGCTACAAAAGTACAAAGAGGACAGCATAGACAGTTTCAAAATGCTTTTACAGACACATGGGCTGTATCAGATAGTTTTAATTTTGGAAGTGTTGGTGACGGAAACGAAGAAGTTACGGCTGTTACAGTTTCTGGAGTAAACTTAGGTGATATGGTATTAGGAGTTGCTACAAGTAGCTCTGCATTAGATACTAATTTAGTTGCTAGTATTACTGGAGCAAATACATTAGAGTTTATGATAGAAAATAACACAGGCGGTGCTATTGATTTAGCAACAGCTACTTATAGTTGCTTTATAGGTAGACCTAACTTTTAATATAACCCACCTAGTGTGGGTTTTACTTTATAAGGGTTATCATGGCTTTTTTTAGAGGCACAGGAGGTGCTGATACTGCTACATTTGAGCAACTGCCTTTAGCTGTTAGCGAAGGCGGTACAAGTGCTACTACTGTTGCTTCTGCTAGGTCTGTTTTATTACCATCATATGCAGGAGCTGATTTTGTATTAACAGTTAATGCAGATGCTACTGATGTTACGTTTGCAACTGCTGCTGGTGTTGATAGTGTTTCTCTTAGCGAAGCAACAGCAAACTTTACAGGAGTATTACAGAATGGCGGTAGTAATGTGGTGGTCGATACAGATATCGGTTCAACTGTGCAAGCACACGATGCTGATACAGCCAAGTTGGATACTACTGCAAACTTTACAGTCTTATTACAACAAAGTGCTAGTAATGTATTAAAAGCATCTGATTTAGGAGTATCAGTACAAGCATATGACGCAGATACAGCAAAACTAGACGCAGCAACTGCTAACTTTACAGGAGTATTACAAGATGGCGGTATAAACGTCTTAACAACAGCCAGCACCATTGAAGGGGGTACATATTAATGGCTACTATATTAACAAAAAAGAAAGACAGTTCTGGAATACCAGCAACTGCTGATTTAACAAATTCTACTGGTGGTGCTGAACTAGCTATTAATACTGCTGATAAAAGACTATACACTAAAAATAGCAGTAATGTTATTGTAGAAGTAGGAGTTAATCCTGCTACTTTAGATGTAGTAGGTAATGCTTCAGTTGGCGGTACTTTATTAGTAGAAGAAACTTTTACTTTTGCTACTGCTAATAGTACAGGAACATTATTAGTCTCAGGCGGAGTATCTGACTCTGATGGTAGTTTAAGAGATGTTCCTCAATCTAGAACAGTAGATAATAGTGCTAATTTAGCAACTACTGATTTAGGTAATTTTGTTTTAGCAATTTCAGCAGGTGTAACAATGACTATACCCGCTAGTACTTTTGATAGTGGAGATATATTATCTATTATTGCTAGAGGTTCTTCAGCACAAATTAGTGCAGCTATAGGAGGCATGATTGTAGCTGGAAATGCTAGTGCTACAGCAGTAGCAACTATAGCAGATAATGGAGTAGCTAGTTTAATCTTTACTTCCGCTGCTGGTTGTTTTGTTACAGGAAATGTGAGTTAAATTATGACAGGTATTCATCAACTTCTTTTTACTAACTTTGCTGCTGCTAGTGGCGGTGGAGAATTAACTGAAATTTTGCAGTTTACTGGAACAGGTTCTTGGACTTGTCCTACAGGTGTAACTGAAATAGATTATTTAGTTGTTGGTGGAGGAGGTGGAGGAGGTACAAGTGGTGGCGGTGGTGGTGCAGGTGGTTTTAGAACAGGCACTGGACTTACTGTAACTGCTGGACAAACTTATACAATAACTATAGGATCAGGAGGAGCAGCTTCAGGAGGTAGTGGTAATGGTAGTATTGGAGCATCTTCTGAAATAAGTAAAACTGGTTTTATAGATATTAGTGCTGCTGGAGGTGGTTTTGGGGCTGGAGGTTTAGGTGTTTCTGGAGGCCCAGGAGGTTCTGGAGGTGGAGCATCAAAAGATAATTCAGGTTCTGGAGGTTCTGGAAATACTCCTAACACAACTCCTTCTCAGGGAAATGATGGAGGTGGTACTGGGGCAGGAGGTGCTCAAGGTGGCGGTGGTGGTGGAGGTGCTGGTGCTGCTGGTCAGGATGGAGGATCAAACTCCCCAGGAGAAAGAGCAGGAAATGGGGGTAATGGGTCTGCCTCTGATATAACAGGTTCAAGTGTTACTAGGGCTGGTGGTGGTGGTGGAAGTGTAAATCATTCAACAGCTAGTTCAACTGTAGGTTCTGGTGGCTCTGGAGGTGGTGGAGCAGGGGCTGCTAGTGGAGCAGTAGGCACATCTGGAACAGTAAATACAGGAGGAGGAGGAGGTGCTGGATTTTACTCTAATGGTAATTCAGGTGCTGGTGGATCAGGAATAATAATTATTAAATATTCAGGCCCAACAGATGAAGTTATTTCTTTTACAGGCTCTGGACAATGGACTTGTCCTACAGGAGTTCCTTCAATTAGATATTTAGTTATAGCTGGTGGAGGAGGCGGTGGCGGTGCTGCTGGTGGTGGAGGAGGAGGTGCTGGAGGGTTTAGAACAGGCACTGGACTTACTGTTGCCGCAGGAGACACTTATACTATCACCGTAGGTGCAGGAGGCACTGGTTCGGCACCAGGCTCTGCTCCAACCATAGGATCAAATAGTGCAATATCTGGACCTTCTCCTTTTTCAACTATAACTTCTAATGGCGGGGGTAAGGGCGGTGGTTTTGGAGTTGCAGCAGGTGCTGGAGGATCAGGCGGAGGTGGTGGTAGTGCTGCTGGTGCTGCAGGGAATACACCATCTACTAGTCCATCTCAAGGAAACAATGGAGGGTCAGGTGGACATACTCCTGGTTCTCATTTAAACGGAGGAGGAGGTGGTGGAGCAGGTGCTGTAGGAGTAGATTTTACTTCAACTTCTGGAGGTGCAGGAGGGGCAGGAACAGAATCAGATATAACAGGTAGTGGAGTAACAAGAGCAGGCGGAGGCGGTGGAGGTAGTTCAGATTCACACCCTGCTGGTTCTGGAGGAAATGGTGGTGGCGGTGCTGGTAATAACAAAGCAGCAGGAGACGATGCAACTGTCAGTACTGGAGGAGGTGGTGGAGCATCAGGACACCCAAATAGTGTAGGTGGTGATGGTGGTTCAGGAATTGTAATTATTGCATTGGAGTCATAATGACAGAAGAAAAAATATATAGACTTACAGGAATAGATAGTGCAATTGAGATGTTAAGACCAAGTGCTAAATGGGAAGTAACAAATAGTTGCTTTTCAAGATGGGATGACGATAGACCACAACCTAGTATGGAAGAAGTAAAAAAAGTACAACAATTAGCTAAAGAATTTGAAGATAAGTTGGATACTATTTGGACAGAAGAACAAAGAAATAGTTTAGGTTTGCAACAAACTGCCATTAAAAAAACAATGCCTAAATGACAATTTATAATTTGTTCCCAACCCCAGTACAGTTTTTTAAATTGAATAGAAAATTAAGAAAACTTGAAAATAATTTTTTACTAAACCAAGAGCAAAGAAAGAATTCTGGTAATACAAGCAGTATTAACAATTATATTTTGCAAGAAAAAGAATTATTTAATTTAAAGTGTTTTATAGAGTTAAGTTTAAACAAATATTTTAAAGAGGTATATGCACCTGCTGAAGACGTTGAACTTTATATAACCCAAAGTTGGCTTAATTATTGTAAAAAGGGTCAGTTTCATCATCAACACAGACACCCTAATAGTTTTGTTTCGGGAATATTTTATGTACAAGCAGATGCAAACAAAGACAAAATTTATTTTTATAAAGATGAGTATAAACAGCTATCAGTAACAACAAACAAATACAATTTGTATAATTCAGATAGTTGGTGGTTGGAGGTCAAAACAGGAGATTTAATTTTATTCCCTTCCTCATTAACTCACAAGGTTGAAACTGTAGAAACAGATTTAAGAGTTAGTTTGTCGTTTAATACTTTTTTAAAAGGAAATCTTGGTAACAATCAAGAATTAACAGAATTAGTTTTGGAGAAATAAAATGGCACATTTTGCAGAGTTAGATTCAAATAATATAGTTTTAAGAGTTATTGTTGTTGACAATAAAGATACATCCATTCCTGATGGTACAGAAGTAGAAAGTATTGGAGTTGCTCATTGTCAAAAACTTTATGGTGGTACTTGGAAACAAACTTCTTATAATGCTACCTTTAGAAAAAATTATGCTGGTGTAGGTTTTAAATATTATGCAGATAGTAATTTGTTTGCTGCTCCACAACCTTATGCAAGTTGGACGTTAAACACTACATCAGGTGGATGGGATGCTCCTATAACCAAACCTACTTTAACTGATGAAGAAAAAGCAGCATATAAATATTATTCATGGGATGAAAGTTTATATCAGTCAGATAACACAAAGGGTTGGGTTTTAATTACACCTTAAAATGAATACACAAACTTCTAACAAAATAACAAAAACTTTAAAACAACTTATAAAGAATATAAACTATGCACGAAGAAATAAAACCATTATTTGATATAGCTTCTATAATAACTGTTATAGGTTCTTTAGCTGAAGTGTTACCACCATTAGCAGCTTTAGCTACTTTAATATGGTCTATGATTAGAATATACGAAACTAAAACTATTCAAAATATTATTAATAAAACTAAGGAGAAATAATATGCCAATGGGAAAAGGAACATACGGATCAAAAATGGGCAGACCACCTAAAAAAGAAATGAAGAAAACAAAGCCTAAAAATAAACCAATGAAGAAAATGATGATGCCTAAACGTATATCAAGGGGCAGATAAATGGCTAAGAATATGCCACATTATTTTAAAGATGGTAAAGAACATAAAGGCAATATGCACAAAATGTCTGATGGTGCTTTACACTCAGGAAAAACTCATACAAAAAATAGTAAAAGGCTTTATCATTTTAATGAGTTATCTAAAACAGCAAAAACAAAGGTTAAAAGTGGCAATAAAAAAGTCTAATAAATCACCTACTCCTACTAATAAAGCATTATATAGTAGAGTAAAATCAGAAGCAAAGCGTAAGTTTGATGTTTACCCATCAGCTTATGCTAATGCTTGGTTAGTTAAAACATACAAAAAAAGAGGTGGGGGTTACGCATAGTGTCTCTTAAAGAATGGTTTGGTAAAGGAGCTAAAGGAGATTGGGTAGACATTGGTTCTCCTAAAAAAAATGGAAAGTTTCAGCCATGTGGTAGAAAGTCTACAAAAAATAGTAAAAGAGCTTATCCAAAATGTGTACCAAGAAGCAAAGCAAACACTATGACTAAAGCACAAAGAGAGTCTGCTGTAAGAAGAAAAAGAGCAGCAGGTAATACTGGCGGTAAGCCTACTAATGTAAAAACATTTGCAAGGAAAAAAAATGGTACAAAAAAAGTATCAAAATCCTAAAGGCGGATTAAATCAAAAAGGCAGAGATTTTTTTAAACGTACTACAGGTTCTAATTTAAAACCACCTGTATCAGCAAAAGCAGCTAGTAAGTCTCCTAAAAAAGCTGCTAGGCGTAAATCATTCTGTGCTAGAATGGGTGGTGTCAAAGGACCAATGAAAGACAGTAAAGGCAGACCAACCAGAAAAGCACTAGCACTACGAAAATGGGATTGTTAAATGTCACTCACAACTACATATTTAGATTTAGTAAACGATGTTTTAGTGCGTCTAAGAGAAGCACAAGTAGCTTCTGTATCTCAAAATACTTACTCAGCTTTAATAGGTAAATTAGTTAATGATGCTAAAAGAGAAGTAGAAGATTCATGGAACTGGGATACTTTAAGAAACACAATATCATTTACAACACAACAAGGCACATTTAATTATAATTTATCTAACGCTGGTAATAAGTTTAGAGTTATTGCTGCTCATAATGATACTGATGATATATTTTTACAATATAGACCAACTAGATACTTTATTCAACAACTGTTATTAACACAATCACCCCAACAAGGCGCACCTGTATACTATAACCATAATGGTGTTTCTTCTGGTAGAGATGGTCAAATAGATTTATTACCTATACCAGATTCTGATTATGTTATTCATTTTGATTTAGTAATTACAGAAGATGAATTATCAGAAGATACTGATACTACAGCATTACAAAAGAATGTAATTACGTCTTTAGCATGGGCTAAAGCAATAGAAGAACGTGGTGAAGATGGGGGTATTAGTGTATCAAGTCAGTATGGTGTTGCTAATAAAGCACTAGCAGATGCTATTGCTATTGAAGCAGCAAGGAGACCTGATGAAGAAACTGTGTGGTATCCTTCATAATGCCTAACAAACCTATACAAGCTGTTTCATTAACATCACCAGGATTCTTTGGTAATAACACACAAGACTCTGGTGTTACACTAGATCAGTCTTTTTCATTAGAAGGAGACAATGCTGTAATTGATAAGTCTGGTAGAATGGCATCTAGGAAAGGTTGGGAATATAACACTACTGCTGGCGGTACATCAACACTACCAGAGGCTTTAGTAGAGTTTGACGCATACACAGCTACGAATTCTTATAATATTATTAGTGGCGGCAACAACAACTTGTATGAAGGTGAAGGTACTATGTCTGCTATGCCTGTATACAATGCTGCTGGTAATTCAACGATTACATACACTATAACAGATAACAACTGGCAATTTAAACAGGCAGAGTTTGAAAGTGGTCTAAACTTTAGTCCACATATGTACGCAGTACAGAAAGATCATCCTCCTTTAGTATACCATAAGTTACCTGTAGGTGGTGGTGGAGGTGGTAGTCATACACACACAGGAGATTTTGGACTACAAAGACTAGTAGATGTAGGTAATGTTCCTTCTGGATATGCAGCAGATACATTTAAACCTAATGTATCATTATCAGCTTTTGGTAGAATGTTTTTTGCTGATATTGTTAATGATCCTTTAACAATATACTTTAGTGTTTTGTTAGATGGTTCAGATTTATCAGGTAGCGGATCAGGACAACTTAATTTAGAAAAAGTAATA
>Ga0208425_1000714_pt1 | contig 11457 bp, 14 predicted proteins | sample DEB08_DNA_4_FD_185496 | JGI IMG/M metagenome (GOLD analysis project Ga0208425, IMG submission 185496) | Aqueous microbial communities from the Delaware River and Bay under freshwater to marine salinity gradient to study organic matter... | ecosystem: Environmental > Aquatic > Marine > Coastal ...
AATTAGAGATATGCTTGCAAAGACTTCTTCTTCATCTAGGCCGCAACCGCCAAGTGTAAGACCTCGAACAAGAGGAGATGAATTGTTGATTGATAGGGCAACAAGAACTCTACGAGAACAAAACAGGAATAATTAATATGACTTGGAAAAATGAATTAAAAAAAGGAAAAAGCATAGATAAATTAAAAGAAATGTTCCGTACTAGGGCTTTTAGAGCGGCGGCAAAGTCTTTTATTAAGCAAAGTAAGATTGATTTCGAACTAGATGATTATGATTTTAATCTATCAAGTTCTCAAAATCAAAAAATGTTAGCAGATTCTAAAGTAGAATTCTTAAAAACAATGGAAGAAGTATATGATGAAACCTTCCAACAACTAGGCCGAATGAGGGGAAGGATAACTGCTGATGCTAGAGCAATGGGTAGTGATGAGTTTTAGTTAGGTAATTAATATGTCTTGGGAAAATATACTAAAAGAAAAATTAGTTTGTCCTATGTGTGGCAAGAAATCTTTTGGTACAGATATTAATGCTAAAGGAAAATATAAAAGACAATTAAAATGTAGTGAATGTGGACATACTCAAATGATGTGATTAGTATGAGTAAGTATCCCCATCTTTCTAATGTTCTTAACCGAAAGTTTGATGATGTTTCTAAAAATGAAGAAATAGTTGGATTAAAACAGATTGTAGATAAGTTACAAGAATTGATAAATGTTCAAACAGAGGCGGCTAAAGCAAAAGAACTACGGATAAAAGCCGAAGAAGATAAGGCAAGAGCAGAAAGAGAAAAAGAAGAAGAAGAAAAAGAAGCCGAAGCAAACGAAGAAGGAACAGGTCTAACTCCTGAAAAATTGGAACAAGAACAAGAAAAAACAAAAGAACGTATTGCGAACTATAGAAAAAGAATGGATGATTTAAGAAGAAGAAAGGCTGAGAAAAATAAACAGGTAGATACAAAGAACTTACAACAAAGAGATAAAATATTTGGAACACCAACAAAACGCTTCGCTGAAAAAGAACGAAGACAACTACTAGAGGCTAAAAAGAAAATAAATAGGGAAGAACTAGAAGCAAAAAAACTAAATAGAAATAAGAAAAGAAAGGAAAAAAATAATAAACAAGTTAATAATTTAATAGATAGAATGACAGAAAACCAAGAAAAGCCTAATGTTAACAATGATGCAGGTAAGAACTTAACTAGTAGATATAATAAAAGATTTGGTTCTAAACGATTTAAAAAATCTGAAGACAATGAATCTAATTGGTTTTCTACAGTGAGGGTTTAAAATGAGTAGAGCGATAAAAACTGCATATTCAAGACTCATTAGTGGAACTGTTATTATTCTAAAAATTGCTAGAATCTTTACAAAAAGAACGAGGTTGGTTTAATGCCGAAAGGTTGGATAACTGATAAGACTATGAAAGAAGCATTTCTAAATTGGTTTGGTAAAACGGAGGAGGATTTTGAATGAGTTGGTTTGAAGTTCTCAAAAAGAAAAAATCTAAGGTAAACGCCGCAGGTAATTACACCAAGCCAACTATGCGTAAAAGAATTTTCAATAGGATAAAAGCAGGTAGTAAAGGAGGGGCGGCAGGTCAATGGTCTGCTAGAAAAGCACAGATGTTGGCTCTAGCGTATAAGAAAGCAGGTGGTGGATATCGTGACAAATAATTGGTTTGAAACATTGAAAGCCAAAACAAAAGGACAACAGGCTTTGACCGAATGGACTAGAGAAAAGTGGGATTATGTTTCTCCTAACTCTAAAAAGAAAGGAAGGTATGCACCAAAAGCAGTAGCCGATGCGATGACTAGTTCAGAAAAAGCATATGAAAACCGTAAAAAGAGAGAAGGTACTAGGAAAGGTAAGCAACACGTTCCGAGAGGAAAGTCTGCCAAGAAAAAATACAAGAGGGTTGAAGGATTATGAGTTGGCAAATAATATTGAAAGAACTCTCTTGTCCTCTACCAACTCAAGATTTAATGTTAAACACTAAAAATAGAGATGCCGCAGTTAAAAATCCTAATATTAGATATGGGCCACTAAATCTTAATGATGAAGATTATTGGGAAGACTATGCAAAAAAATGGAATACTACTGCTGAAGTAGCAAAGAAATCTAATTGTAGTAATTGTATTGCTTTTGATATTTCTCCAAGAATGGATGATTGTATGCCATTAACTACTGATGATGATGGAAGATTAGGCTATTGTTGGATGCATGATTTTAAGTGCCATTCAGCAAGAACTTGTTTTACTTGGGCTAAAGGTGGCCCAATTGATGACGATGCTACATCAAAAGAAAATCAAATGAGGCGAGAAAAATGAGTGATTGGTTTGATATCATTAAAAGAAAAAAACACCCTGCATTAAAAAGAGCAGGAGTTAGTGGTTTTAGTAAGCCAAAAAGAACTCCTAAACACCCAAAGAAATCTCACATTGTTGTAGTTAAAGATGGTGAAAAGGCTAAGACTATAAGATTTGGAGAAAAGGGAGCATCAACTGCCGGAAAACCTAAGAAAGGTGAAAGTAAAAGAATGAAAGCGAAACGTAAAAGTTTCAAAGCAAGACATGCTAAAAATATAAAGAGGGGAAAACTCTCCGGTGCTTTTTGGGCTAACAAAGTTAAGTGGTAATAATCATAAAGTTTATGTTCTAATAGTAGATGAGAGTTGATAAGTTTGGACGCTAATTCTGACAACTCTTGGTTTAACATACTAAGAATGTCAGGAGCAGTTACTACTACTTCAGCAGGAACATCGCCCCTATTTAACAATAAAGCCATAAGGAGAAAAAAGTATGGCCGCAAAAAAACCGATAAAGAAAAAACGAATGAGCATCAAACTAAGAAGCGGAGCAAAATTAATCGCTCCTACTGATGCCATACCTTTTACAACAGAATATACTTCTTGGGAAAAAAAGGCACAAGGTCTTTCGGGTGAAACTATTGGAATGAGAGGCGTTCAAAGTTCTAAGTCTGATAAGACGGGTAAAAAAACTACTACTAGTGCTAATACTGCAACTATGAACTTATATGATTTTACAAAAAATTCTGGTCAAATTAGAAGAGTAAAATGGAATGGAGGACAAAGCCCAAAATCTCCTAATAAAGGTGGTATGAAAGTTATAGAAGAACTAGAAAAACTTAGAGCAAACAGTAAAGATTTAACTGAAGGACAATTAGATTTTCTAAGTAATGTAATTAAAGAATTAGAAAAACATAAACAACCTAACGCTGAAACAAATCCTGCAAATATTATGTTCACTGACCCAATTGCATTAACTATCAATGGTTCTATTGAAGATACTGCACCCGTTTATGGTCACTATAGGACTAAAAATTATGCAAGGTGGAGAAGTAATAAAAAGGATAAAGATACAGGAAGAAAAGAAAAAGTACCTGCTATAAATACGAAGTGGTATAGTTCATCTAAAGATGGAACTGCAAGACCTCCTGCTTGGCAGGTATTGTATGCAGAAGATACATCACATAGTCCATTTAATCATATAGGTTTGTTAGAGGTTTGTAAAAGAGCATATAAAACAATAGAAGATTTAGAATGGGATATTGACCCTAGTTTTCCAATTCCTATTACGGGGTCAAAAATAGCAGAAAAATTGTATAATAACATTCCCGAAGTAAAAGAAGAAGTAGATAGTTGGTTAGAAAATCCTGATGATAGCCCATTCATAAAAACAAATGGAGACTTAGATAGACAAGAAGCCGCTCAAGCATTTAAGACTGTAGCAATTACATTAGATACTGCTAAAGAATTAAAAATTATTCAAGATTATTTAAAATTGCCAATAGACATAGACACAATATATCTTGATGTTACTCCTACACAATGTTACAACATGGCTATGTTAAATAAAGAATATGCTAAGTATTTGAGAGAAAGAACATATGCTCAAAGAGTTGCAATTAATAGGAGAAAGAAAAAAGAAGCGGCTAGACGAGCAGTAAAAGATAAACAAGCAAAGAAGGAGGGTAAGAAAAATGTGTTGCAAGATAAAAAGTAAACAAAATTCTATGACCACTATTCTTTGTCCAGTATGTTATAGGATGGTTTAAGATGAAATGGTTTGATATAATTAGAAAAGAAGAAGAAATGACTGAAGAATCTCCACCTCCACCACCGGAAATACCTCCGGCTAAAGAGGAAGAAAAGACGGTAGTTCATTTTGTTGACCCCGATGATGAAGATGAGATGAATGAAGTTTAGGTGATATTTTGATAACTAGAAAAAGATGTCCTCTTTGTAATCATGAGAATAGGGAATCCCTTGAATCTGAATTAGAAAATCTAATTATTACAACAGACGAGTTAGATGAACAAATGAATTGGCCTAGTGGAACTAGTTCTAAACATCAAAGAAATCACATGGAAGGTTTTGTAAATTCATCTAATCCTAGATGTTCTATTTGCATTAGTCCTGATAGAGCAGAAATAGAAATGAAATTATATGAAGCACAAGTTACTCCTGCTGAAGTAGCACATGCATTAAATTGTAGTGAAGCACAAGTTATGAGACATTTAACAAAACATTTGCAACCTATCGTACAACAGTCTGCGGCTAATATGATAGCAACAAAAGAAGTAGATGAGATTGATACACTTAGTAATAACATTGGTAGGTTAGAAGGAAAGATAGATGAATTGTTTTTAGAGACTGATTTGAATCCTAAGTACATTGATTCGTTAACCAAGTTAGCCAAAGAAATTAGAGAGAGTTTAAAATACCTAATGGAGTTTAAAGGTAAATTAGTGCATAAGAGACAGGATACAATTATTGTTGCACAGATGCAAATTGTGCAAGAAGTATTAGCACAAAATCATCCTCAAGTTTGGTTAGATATTAAGAATAAAATGCAGGAGAAGTTACAATGAGTTGGAAAACTATTATTAGAAAAGAACTTGTAACAAGATTATTTTCCAAGAAAGAAATTCAAGATATTTCTAACGATAATTACATGATGGCTGATATGGACATTAAAATGGAACAAGACCCTTCTGCAATATTTCCGATGAAATGTTACATTTGTGATAAAAAAATTAATAATTGGGCAGATGGTAGTAAAGTAAACAATAAAGAAGTATGTAGTTCTCACTTACATGATTGGGTAGATAAAAGACATTTTGAACATATGGCTACTCCAAAAGGTCAATTTTCTGCGGCAGTTGGTAGAGAACTTTCGGATGGTAGTGAAACTTTATCTATTCAAGACAATATTAATTATGATGCATATAGAGCAAAAATGAGGGAGTTACAATGAGTTGGCAAAGTATTCTAAAAGCATCTAAAGATAAGGCATCTTTACCGCCGGAAAAAATAAATCGTAACGCACAGAAATTTTTAAACACACCCGTTAAACCATTAGTAAGAAGAAAAAATGAGTTAACTTATTTCTTAGCATCTTATTTGGATGATGCTCAAACGCTTAAAGAACTTATTTCTGAATGGAAAGAAAGTAAAAAAATGTTAGAGTATAAGAATGCAACCTTAAGATTAGAAAGTATTAGTAAAGGTGTAAATATACTTAAAAAATATTTTGAAAATATAATACCAATTGAAACACAAAGAAAAACTGAATCCGATGAAGAGAAAACAGAAAGATTAGTACAATTCTTTTCTAAATTACCTAATCCACCTACTGCATCAGATATCCCTACTATGGAAAATAACTTAGATATTCTAACAAAGTTTACAGAAAAAACCAAGTTAACTAGCAAACAAAAAGATGCTAAGAGTATAGATAAAATATTTGACTCAATTATAGATAGAGATGTTGACATAGATAATTTAGATGTTTCTAATTTTAACGCTAAAGATTTGGATGCATTAGTAGAATATATTACTGATAGAAGAAATAGAAGTAGAATGAAAAGACTTAGACCCAATAAAATGAAAAAACTAAAAGAAATAATTAATGAAATAGAAAGTAAAAATAAAGATTTTATTGGTATAGGATATGAGACAAATGGAGCAATATTAACATTACCTGCTACTTTTGATGAAAGGTTAAAATCATCTCTTTCTGATTTTAATTTTGAAAACGAAGGAGAAGTAAAGAAAGTTAAACTACCTCTTTTTATTACTGAACAACAGGGTAAAGATTTAGCAGGTGGTTCTTTAGAAGAAGAATTGACCATTACTCCATTAGGTGAAGTTTTTGGTATTGATGAATATTCTGATGTAGAATTGGCTGTTTCAGATTACATTTCTATAAATAAGGGTTCTATAACAAATGAAATAATAGTGAAATATTTTGATTTAATGTTAAATAATCCAAAATCATCAAAGGGCTTCAAAACTAATAGAGATAAATTTTTACCATATATGAACCCATCTCAAAAAGAAGAGGCTAGTATAATATTTGGTATAGAAAAGGGTAACACTAGTAGATTCAATACTTCCCTGCGATATTTTATAGAAAACTTAGGATTACCATTAGGAAATATATCAACTACAAAGGAAAGTACTAGAAGTTTTGATAAAGTACTACTTGAATTAGCAAATAATAAACATGATGGTACTGCACTTCAAAGAGAATTTAATAGACAATTAAAAGGAAAGGATAGTAAAGCACCTAAACAAATTAAACCTGCAAAAGGTTCGTTTCGAGATGAAAAGGGAGATTTTAGTCTTGAAGAAAGAGAGGTAGTAGAAGAGGATGAGAAGGGTGAGAAAACAGTAAGAACAATATTACCTCTTACTTCTAAAACAGGCGTAAGTATGAAAGGAATGTCAAAATTTTTAGATACTGTTAAAAAGGATAATAGATTATATGATGAATTAGTAAAATTGGCTGAAATGAGCGAAAATATACCAACAAAAACTACTTCCACATCTAATGAAGTTGAAAAGTTTGTTAAAAATTTCCGTGAAGAATATGAAAAAATTGAAAATAGAAGACAAAAAAGAAGATATTTACTTACTGAAGTTGATAAGTTTAAAGAAATTGAAGAAATTAAAAACTTAAATCTTGATGATGAAAAATTAGAAGACTTACTCAAAGAAGGAGATATAAGTCAAATAAATTCTAGTAGTATACAAGATGCTAATAAAATAAACATCTTTAGAGAAGCATTTAAAGAAGGTGGTAAACTTTTTGACATTAATTTACCTAACTTAGAGAAAGCAATAAAATCATTTGATGTAGATTTAATTTCTATTTTTTCTCTACTATATTATTTATCTATTTTATATCAAGATGATGACTTTACGGATGAAATGTTTGAGTATGCTGATGATGAGGGTGAAACGATAGAAGATGAAAAGGAACAACAGGAAAGAGAAACTAGACATAAAACATTCATGGATAAAATTAAATCTAAATATACAGAATATAGGACTAAATTCTTAGAAGACATTAAAGGAAAAATTGAAGAAGTTTTAACTAAACCCATCCTAATAGGCACTAAAGATAATCCCTCACCTAATGAACCATCAGCAAGCCTCATTGATTTTGGTGTAACAGGAACAAAGGAGGAAGTAACTACATGATGAAACTAACAGAAGAAATTTTTGAAACGCAGGATTTTGTAAATCAATTTTTGAATTCTACACGAACAAAAATTGAAACTAAAATAGAGGATTTTGTAGAAAAGAAATTAAAGAGTGAAGGTAAAAGTAATGACTTCAATGAGCGTCAGGCAAAAGAAGAACTTGATAAAAAGAAAATTACTCAAGAAGAATTTGATAATAGAAAAAGAGAATATCTCGAATATGAAGATATGTTAGAAAGTAAAATTGATGAAGTATATGCAGATATGCTTAGCAATTTTCCGGTCATGAGTTTCTTAAAATATGCAGAAGAAGAAATTACTAGTAATTCTGAAAGTGATGATAATCTAGCACAACCCGACTTATTGAGATTTGATTCTAAACTTGATAGTGAAATAGAATTAAATGATTATTTTATTCGAGAGGATATTAAAGAGGGTCGTGATTATCTTGTGGCAAAAGAGATTCAAAACAGAATAAAAACCTATCTTTTTGATAAATATCCTAAGTTGGATAAATTAACTAACAAGGGAATTTTCATTCGAGATTTAATATCTATATTAAAAAATTTAGCAAGAGAAAATAGTCCTACTAGTCTTGCTTTAAAACCAAAGGCTACAATGGAATATTTAGATAAATCTAAGGAAGCACGATTAAAACAAATATTTTCTTATTTCAGATTAAATAATAAGAGGTTAAATGTTGACACGTTTTTCCAATTGAAAAATCCTTCTTTTAGTACTTTAAGAATGGAAGGTAGATTTGATGAAGAAAAATTAGCAGATGCAAAAGATTTGTTGACTCGCAGTTATGCAGGAAAACAAGCAGAACAAGTTAAACCTTTGTTACAACGTATAGATAAAAAATTAACGGGGGTAGATTTTGGTGAAGTTGAGGATTTAAAATTAGGATTAGATACGGATAAATTTGTAGGAACACTAGATTTGAAAAAGGTTAGTAGAAGAAATTCCATATATGCTTATTGGCGTAAAACCAATATGGATTTTAAAACAGTTAAAATATCAATAAAAAACTTTCAAGAACAACTACGTGATGTAATAGAAAATTCTGAAGACATGAATAGAGATATAGAAATACTTGCTAATGACATTATTAATTTTGATATAGAATATGGGGGAGACAAAGATGCATTAAATTATATTGTTAAAGTAGGTGCTAAATCTATTAAAAGATTAGATAAGAATGATAGGTATGTAAAGGCATTTGAAAATCTAGGAAAATTTACTAAACAATCAGCAAGAGAAAAAGAGGGTCTTTCTGACAAAACTAGAATGGAAAGTTCTAGAGATGTTGCTCAACAAAAATTTAGGGATGAAAAATCTAATCAAACAAAAACAGACCGTAAAGCAGGAGATTATGGATTACGAGCCGATGCCGCACCCGAAGGGGGGCAGAGTGAATTTGATGAAGATTTGGAATCAGATAAAGCAAGACAACTGGCGGCAAAATATAGTGATAAAGGAGATTTTGCAGGATTAATGCAAGAAATAACCTTTGATGATGCAACAGGTCGAGGAATGACAGGATTAGTAGATGGTCTTGATACTTTTGGAAGAGAATCAAGTGAATTAGTTAACGTTGATGTAGACCCCTTATTTGGTTATGCATTTTTAACTGATAAAGATGTATTTAAAAATTTAGCATTATTTGAAGATGAACTTGAAAAACTTACAATAAAATTACAAACTTTATCCAATATGGGTAAAACTGTAAATTTAGAGGTTGATTACGATGATGCTATAAATGATTATTTAGAAGAATTACAGGAGTTAGTAATTTCAGACAAAAAAGAATTTTATCTACCTATTTCACCGGAACTAAACAAACTTGTAGACTCGGTAAATTATGAAAAAATGGTTGCTAAGGTTGAATATATACAAGAATTCTTAGAACTAATTTCTAAAATTATAGAGTTTGGAGAGAAATCAGAACAATCAAGTGCGGGTGGTTCTGCTAACATTACAGGAAAGAAACGTGGAGCAGGTTATGATGCAAAGGATTTATCACGACAAAATACAAGAGACTTATTTAAGGAAATAGGAGAAGCAAAGGATGCATTTGATGAGATGTTGGATAACATACTTTCCTATTATGTAACTCCAACTGAAACATCATATAGGCCGTTTAACTCAAAAATTAAAATTACCAACACTAGGTTAAATGCAATATTATCAAAAGCAAAGTCACAAGAAGAACCCTATTTTCACTTATTATCTCTATATATTACCGGAGTGGAGAATCTTTTCCCAAGTGGTAATTTCAAAGCACTTGAGTCTATTACAGATTTGTTAAAATTCCTAACTACTGCTTCTAGATTTACCGATAAAGAAAAATTAGAAGAAAGATTAAAAGTATTGAGAATGGAATTAAGAAATATATATGATTATTCCTTTGACGATATTATTGAAGAGGAATTAAATGCTTATTATTATGGAACATTAAAAAGAACTCTTAATAGAAAACAATTAGACAATCTAAAATTATTTGGTAAAAATTCAAAAGAAGTGTATAATAATGTTTCCAGTAATATTGACATTTATCCATTACATGCTCTAATACAAATAGTACGAGATAACCAAAAGCAGTTAGAGGATAAAATTGAAGAGTTAAAAGATAAGGGTTCAGAAGGGTTTGACTCCGACACACTAAAAGATTTTATCAAACAAATGAAAGTATTTAGTGAAACTATTACTAAAAGTGATACGGAAATCAATTTATTAGAAGCACATGATAATATTAGGAAAATGCTAAACAAGCCCGTTTATTATAAATATGGAAATATAGAAGATTTTACTAATGTATCTACTACAATTGATATATTAAAATCTACATTTAATGTTGATGTTACTGCTTTGGATATAGAAAATATTGTTCAGGAAACAGATTCTATGGAAAATTTAGGGCTAAAATATGGTATTCCATCTGAAGGAGTTTATTTTATCAAAGGTAACTTTAGGTGATATATATGATTAAAAAATTTCATCCTCGACTTAAACAGATATTGCAGGATAGAGATAAAGTTACTACACAATTAGGTTCAGAAGAAGATATGAAAGAACTATGGGATGCTAGTAATCCTGATATGCCACATAAGTTAAGAGATAGTGGTTATCCTATAGATAATTGGTTTGGTGTTATACTTGATGAAAATGGAAAGGCTAGATTAGTTTCAGTTACAGGTCATGCAATAAGAACGGGTAAAGAAGGAAACCCTTTTGCATATATTGGGGGAAATAAAACTCATCCTGATTATAGAGGTAAACGAATAATAAGTTCAGCAAGAGATAAAAATTTAGAAATGGTTGGTAATATCCCTAAAGTCGCTAGTTATACTTCAGCAGGTAAAAAAAGATTTAAAAAACCAATAGTTAGTGAGCCACAAGAACATGAAGTTGTACCCGATAATGTAATACAAGAAATGCAACGAAGAGTACGGGAAATGCCAAACGCTGATACTTGGGGAATTCATAAGCATTGGATGGATATTTTAAGGAGATAACATGGAATTAGATAATTTAGATTTAGTTTCTGCTATGGATATGGAGATATCTAAAAATTCTTTTCCCTATTTTTTTCAAAATGTATTAGGTATGATGTATCCTGAATACATGCAGGAATGGTTAGAATTGATGCAGGGTACTGATAGAACAGTTATTATTTGTAGTCGTGACCACGGAAAATCTGTATTTATGCACAGTTGGGTAGTTTGGAATCTTGTGTTTCAAGAGCCACCATATCAGATGCTATACATTTCATCTAACCAAAAACAGACTCTTGTTCATATGAGAGAAATTGATAGGATATTTAATCATCCGGCACTTAAAAAATTTAAACCTAGTAGAGGTTGGGCTATTGGTAATATTCAGTTAACCAATGGTAATGCGATTTTAGAGCGTTCCGTTGGTTCTCAAATTAGAGGTCTTCATCCTC
>Ga0208425_1000718_pt1 | contig 11439 bp, 23 predicted proteins | sample DEB08_DNA_4_FD_185496 | JGI IMG/M metagenome (GOLD analysis project Ga0208425, IMG submission 185496) | Aqueous microbial communities from the Delaware River and Bay under freshwater to marine salinity gradient to study organic matter... | ecosystem: Environmental > Aquatic > Marine > Coastal ...
AAAAGATGAAGTGTTCTGATCTTCAATAAGACCTTTGCTCTGACAATATTGCCCTTGAACAAACTGGCCGTTCCAAGTTTCGTTAGAATATTCCAACCCCATCACACCGTTGGCGGGATTGTAGGTTTCTACAATTAAGGTAGCTAATGCTTCTAAGGACGAAGTAGATTCAATGTACCTATGTGGTATGTTAAACCACCCAGGAACACCAGCTTGATTAAACAAATCAATAACGACTTCAAAGGGTGCGCCAGCAGGACTGTTTGCATCCAAGCCGCCATTAAATCCTCCATGAGAATAAGTTCTGTAGCCTGCTGGTCTTCTATCTGAAAAATAAACCGATTTATCACTACCTTGTTGATTTGTAGCCTGAAGGTTCATTGAGCGAATACCTCCACTATATTTTCTATATCCCTCTAAGTAAAGGTTGTTCCAGAAATTAGGCTGTCCATATCGAGTAGTTCCTTCATATTCGGGCAAACAAATTTCAGTAATTCTTACTGGGTCAGCCTCGTAATCTTCCCAACTAGAGAAATTAAGGAAGACACTATCGGCATAACCTGATGGAATATAAATTCGATTTGTAAGTGTTCCTCCCCAATCAGCAATATCATAAACTCTTCTAAATGCTCCATCTGTATTTAAGGAAGCTCCTGCTCCAGTTAAAAAGGGTTTAACTCCATTTCCTCCTTCCCAAGTTATAACGAGTTGACCCCCTGAAAAGCCAAGGTTTGCTTCTTGCCCCACTAAAATCACATAGCCAAACCAATCCCCCGCAGTACCTGAGGAACTATTTAAGTTTGTAATATATCCACTTGAGTCGAGTGTAGCAGCAGAGACTGAACTTGCCTTGAAATCATCACCAACATAATCGGGTCTTCCCAAATAGTTAAAATTATTCCAAGGTATTTCCGTGGAGTAGTCCGCAGCGAATTGAGTATTCATCCCAGGCTTAGAGGTCTTGTACCTGGTTTTTGGATCTGGTTGTGAGAATCTTGCCATTATGTGGTCCTCTTCATCGTGATAACCATGTAGCCGCCCCCGGCGAAGTGGTTGGGCGGGGTTCCGTTAGCGGTCGCGGTGATCTTCAGCTGCTCGCCTTTTACGACTCCCGGCGAAGCATTGATTGTCCCCATATCGAGGGCATCATCGTCACTGTTTACGGCGATAGACTGGTAGCTGAACGCCGACGCGAGCAAGTCGCGGTCAGCCCCACCGTTGACGGCAATCTGAGGCATCCATGTCCAATAGTTCACCGCGTCCACCCCGAAAGTTTTATGCGTCTTGAAGAGAATCGAAGTTATATCACCAGTGACCGGAATACCACATGATAGAAGGTTCGTGTATGTCGCTTGCGTTGAGGCCGTCTTGACCGGACAGATGAACACATACTCGCCGAGATCCACATTGTAGTCCGGCACGGTGACAGTTCGGGTTGTCCCCGTAGTGATCTCCGAAGCGTCGAAGGCTACTTTCTTCGTGTTGTCCCCATCATCCTGGATACGGAATACATCGTCCACGAACTCATTGCCACCACCTAGACTTCCAAGATCAACATCCGCGTCTGGCATGAGGATTGTCCTAGTTGTACCACTAGAAATAGCTGACGCTTGGAAAGCAATCTTCGCTGTCACCTCTCCATCATCCGTGACCCGAAATACATCATCTGCAAAGGAAGTCGTTCCTTGACTTGCCGCTGCTGATCCGTAGAGTCCGCTACCTAGAAATGCATCAAATCCCATTCTATTTTATATAGGAGCAAGCTTAAGTCCAACCATAATAGTTTTTTCGCGGTAGAGCAAAAAATTTTTTTAAATTATTGTATAATACAAATCAAAGTAAACTAAATCACCAGCCTTTGAAGGAGAATCAAGCACTTTATAAATTACCGGGGAGCCTTCCTTTACTTTTATTGGCTGGCGAAGTTGATACCCTCCGTTTTCAGTTGTCTCAGTGTGCGCTACAAAATGGTGTTTTCCATCTTCATCAACAACCTGGAAAATTACATGAGTGTGATCCGTGGAAGTCTCCGCTATTGCTCCGCCCCAACCAAAAATAATATAGCTTTTTCCTTCCATTCCCGAAAGACCATCAAAGATACCAGAAGCTGTTGCTGATAGACTTGCGCCCGTTCCAGAAAGGAACGCAGTATCTGAAAATGCGTGTTCTGATAAAATAGCCTGTGATCTTTTATAAAGAGGACTCACACCTGATGAAGAGAACGCATCGAAACCCATAAGTAAAATATATAGAGAAGTAGCCCCCTCCGAGTATGAAACTATATTTATTAACTCTTTTTGCTCTCTTCTGGATTGTAGAAAAAATTGAAAAATTTTTTAGATACCCTTTCAAGTAGGAGTCCCTAGTTTTATAGTTTTTTTAAAATTGGTTTAGAGTGGATTGAGAGTGGATTGAGAGTGGATTGAGATTTGGTTTTAGAATTTTTTTTAGAATTTTTTTAGAATTTAGTTTTAGAATTGATTTAGAATGGATTTAGAATGGATTGAGATTTAGTTTTAGAATTTTTTTTGGTCGGCTTACAAGGTAGAGTCTACGACATGGGGGGAGGGTACGGGTAGCGTAGGAGTCCCAAGAACGCGAAATTTTCCGGTGGCTTTTTTATATCATTCCAAAAAAAACCCTAAAAAGCACTTGCAATATGCCGAGAAGGTGGTATGATAGGAGCATGAAAGAAATGAAAAACAAGAAAGCATACACCGTCTATTTTATGCTCGATATCGATCTTCCTGAAGCTCTGTTCGTTGGCACTTGGGAAGAGTGCCAAGCCTTTATCGAAAAGGATCGCCACTCCTTCGGTCGCAAGACTCTGCGAAAGTTCTACGCTATTCAGTAAAAAGGCTTGCAATCTCTCAAGGATACGGTACAATAGAGTCATGAACAAGAATCTCAAGAAGCACCTCTCCTGGAAAAATGGATTCATCGCCCTTAGTATCCTCATGTTCTCGGATGCCTTGTCCTGTGTGTGTCTCGCCGTGGCTAGGGTGTTCTTGGTGGTCGCTGATGTCCTCGGAAATATCCCGGATATTGTGTAAAGCCTAGCCGATAGGATGCCGATAAAGAAGTATGCTCACACTGCTAACTCTGCTCATGCTCCAAGTTCCCGGTCAGTCAGCCATCCAAGAGAAGGACGGCAAGGCTAAGGCTATGGAATACAAGGACGCTATCGAGGTCAACATTCGTCCTGAGTGCCGCTCTATGCTCGCTCCTATTGTCGCTGCTATTCGGTACGCTGAGAATGGAGGCAAGGGCAAGGAGTATGGTATCCTGCATCCCCGCGTGAAACCCACCTATCGCAGTCAAGCGGGGTGGTGTGCTGCTACGGTTCAGAAGAACTACGACCGATGGGTGTGGGCAGGGAAGAAAGGGGACTTCGTGTCTTTCTTGGCTTCTCGCTATGCTCCCGTAGGAGTAGATAATGATCCAAACAGATTGAATGTTCATTGGTACAAGAATGTTCGGTTTTATGTTGACAAGTTCGGCAGGCGATACTTTAAAATAGAAGCATGACTAGCACGCCAACACCAGAGCAAACCGCTCGCGCCGCCGAACTTGCACCGAGGGTGGCGGCTATCACTGGACTTGGACACACCTACGGATTTCCAAGCGAAGGGGTCCACCTTATGGAGGAGTCCTGGCCGCTGCTCATGGTTGGCAACCGTAGGTGGAGGCCGCTCGACCCCCGCGCATTCCAAGCCGTGCTGCTGGCGTTGCCGCAGACTACCGCAAGGCGCGTGATGTGCCGTGTGCGTTGGCCTGATGGTGTCACCCGTGACGATCTCGCCATTGGCCTTTGGCTCTGGACCCCAACCGGGATGCTCGCTTTCTACGAGGCACTTGTGGAGGTTAGTATAAACTTTTCCATTAAACCTATTGCACTTTCTAGCTAGTCTGGTATAATAGAAGCATGAGCACTTGGCGAGAACTGATTGGAATGGCAACGAAAGGCGAACCTTTGATCGCTTGCACCTTGTCCGACGAAGAACTGGATGTAGAGTTTGATTCCGGCTTCGGCCTGCCTAACGGACAACCGTTCACTGCTTGGACTGAGACCAGGGTTCTGTTTCCTATCTGCTACGATGGCGCGGAATGGGTCGGCTCAGTCGCCCGAGACCCTAGCCCAGAAAGCACGGAACACCAGGGCGGATACTAACCCTCTAAGTCCTTTCCCCGCAAGGGGTTAGGGCAAACCTCGGGCCTCTGGCGGTCGTAAGTTCGTTGCCTGTAAGGACTTAGGGATGCATAAAGTTTTCCTGTTTTACGCTTGCAATGGTCGGGGGATATGGTAAACTGTGTACATGGAAAACGAAAACTTCATCTGGATCGTCGGTCGCAACCAAGATGAGGGGTGGATGCTTGATAGCACCGAAATGCTTATGGCGTTTCCAACTAAGCCTCAAGCCGAAGCCTATATTGAGATGCTCAAGTCTGAAATGAAGGAGCAAGGCGGCTACCTGTTCGACTCTAATGGTGACTGTTACGGGGTTGATTTCAGGTTTAAGACCTCTTGTGTTGAGTTTTCTGCTGATTTCCCTTGCAACTAACCTAGGATTTGGTACAATAGAAGCATGACCGAAGATAAAACTTACAAAGTCGTAGCTATCAACATTGATGATCTTGATGAAATCATAGACATCACCAAAAACCTGGAAGCTATGGCATGGGATCCAAATATTAATCTTCGTGCTTTTGAAATAGAAGTAGATGAGTTGCTCTATGAAGTAAGCGAACTAAAGAAAAAGCTTGGTGCGATCTCGCTTGAAACCGCCGAATAGTCTGCTACAATAAAGACATGGAACACAACGCTCACGAATACACCGAATGCCCTAAGTGCGGAGATACCGTTCTCGATCTGAATATGCTGTACGATGCCGATGGCAGCACGGTGCTGCATTGCACGAACTGCGCTTGGGAGATGGGAGAATACGACTCCCACCTATGGTGCGGAAACTGTACCGCCGAACTCTCTCCCGAAGAGGCGGAAGATAGTGCGTATTGCCCCGACTGCAACTTTGACCGAGACGAAAAGATGCCGCCCGACGCGTAAAAGAAAGTGCTCCTAAATCCTTTCCCCGCAAGGGGTTAGGGCGAGCCTCGGGCCTCTGGCGGTCGTAAGTTCGTTGGTAGTAAGGACTTAGGGATGCATAAAGTTTTCCTGTTTTCCTGTTTTCCTGTTTTACGCTTGCAATGGTCGGGGGATATGGTAAACTATGTACATGGAAAACGAAAACTTCATCTGGATCGTACAATCAACCAATGCCCGCCAGCAAGGACATCTTTGCACCGAAATGCTTATGGCGTTCCCAACTCAAGCCCAAGCCAATGCTTACATTGATATGCTCAAGTCTGAAATGACGGAGCAAGGCGGCTTCCTGTTCAACTCCGATGGAGACTGCTACGGTGTTGATTTCGGGCTAGACATTTGCTGCGTTGAGTTTTCACCTGATTTCCCTTGCAACTAACCTAGGATCTGGTATAATAGAACCCATGAAGATCATCGCCTACTCCGCTTGGGATGCCGAGTTCAACCTTGTTAAGTTTGACACCGAAGCAGAAGCTATTGAGTTCTGCGGCGATCCCGACCGTGTTATTCCCATCATCAAAACCGAAGAAATCATCATCGAGAAGGAGGATACCCGTGGATAAGACCAAGAAAGAACTGTTGGAAGAACTGTTTCCAGAAGTGGCTGCTGCTTTGAAGGCTATCTTCTACGCTGGTGCGCCTATCTCCTCCCGAGTTATGAGCTTCGATGTGATGGTTTGGGAATGTGCTTATTGCGGCGAAGAGAACGGTCATGATGATGACTGCGCGTATAAAATGGCAGAAAACGCTTGGTGTGATCTCGACTAAGCTCCTAAGTCCTCTCCCCGCAAGGGGTTAGGGCGAGCCTCGGGCCTCCGGCGGTCCTAAGTTCGTTACCTGTAAGGACTTAGGGGAAGCATAAAGTTTTCCTGTTTTACGCTTGCAATGGTCGGGGGATATGGTAAACTATGTACATGGAAAACAAAATCATCGGCTACATGGCTTGGGACGATAATGCTAACCTTCTTCGATTCGATACTGAAGAGGAGGCACTCGCGGCTGGTTTCACTGATGAGCATACAATCCCATTGATCGAAGTTGAGGAGGTCGTGATCAACGAGGGTGGGACTCAATACGATTACACCTTCTGCCCCGATTGCCAAGATACCGTTTTGGATATTAATATGCTTTATGACGAGGATGGCAGTACCGCTCTGCATTGCACGAACTGCGCTCATGAAATGCTGCACACCGATCCAGGGACGATTCCAGAATACGACTATATGTGCGGCGACTATAGCTATGAAGAATATGAGCCTAGCCCCTATGACGGAACCTATTCGGAGATGTAGCAGGAACACTTAAGCCCTTTCCCCGCAAGGGGTTAGGGCGAGCCTCGGGCCTTCGGCGGTCGTAAGTTCGTTGCCTGTAAGGGTTTACAGGCATTTAAAATAAACACCAAAAAAGCATTGCAATGGTCGGAGGATATGGTAAGCTATAACCATGTTAAACAACTTGATCAACTTCGCTTCTACCATCCAAGGTCGCCGTTTCGCTAAGGCTTACAAGGCTCAGAAGACCGGAAAGGCTGCTCGTCTCTTGGACAGCTACATCTCGTTGCGTCGGCGTCTCCCGTTGATGCCAGACGGTCGCCACTTCGGTAACCACAAGGGAAGCAAGCAGAAGCCTCTACGAGCTACTCAGGGACTCTAGGATTTTCCATCTTTTTCTCTTGACCCAACAACTGCGCTTCTGTATACTGTACCTATGTTCGACCTCGTAAATCAAATCGAAACCATCGCACTAGCGGCGGATAAAGCCATCGGCTCGACCGAGAATACTCCGGTCACGGAGAAGGAAGTTATCGCCCGTCTGCACTCGCCAAGACTTGGATGGGCTTGGGAAGTATACGAAGCCGAGATTCAGGGCGACGATTGCCTGATGTTTGGGACAGTCTTGGGTTGGGAGAAAGAGATGGGCTACTTTACGGCTACTGATCTCAAGGCGGCAGGGGCTTGGCTTCTTTGGAGCCTCCTAGACGGCGAAACTTCTTTGGAGGCGTAAGGATGGAGAATACCAAACTTACTTGGTACATAGTACACCCCGGCACAGGAACCTACATTGGGTTGGATGAAACCTATTTGGAGGGTTGGACAGAGAGCCTAGAGCAGAGGATTATTGAAACTGGAGATATTCATATTTCCGACGATGAAGAGAAAGATGTTGTCAGGTTCTACTTGCCACTTCTAGTTTCAGAGACAGTTTATATCGAATAAAGAGTGGGGGGAGGGTTTCGGCTCTCCCCCTTATTTTCCCCAAATAAGGCTTGACAAGCCGCTGCGCGGCGCGGCCCCCGGCGGTCCTAAGTTCGTTGGTAGTAAGGACTTAGGGAAGTATAAAGTTTTCCTGTTTTCCCGTTTTATGCTTGCAATGGTCGGAGGATGTGGTAAACTGTGTACATGGAAAATCTTCAACACCTCACCAAAACCAACTCGTCCTGGATTACGGAAATGTATCAGCGCAGCCGCACTTTGGTCGAGGTTGTCGCACACGGCTACGACACTTACCTGATCGAGACGAAGACGGAGGACGCTCTCAACGAGTGGTTCCGTGCAGAGTCCAAGGGAAAGTGGTTCCACGCCAACAAATCCGAACTGGAAATCAACCGAGTTTCCAACTAAAAGCCTTGACAATCCTGAAAAATACTGTACAATAAGAACATGGCAAACAAGAAAACCCATCGACCCGCTGACGAGCGACTCCAAGAAGCCCTTGCTCAAGTCGCACGACTGCAAGCCAAGGTTCATGCTGACGCTATTAACAGCAACCCGACCATTCAAGACATTGACGCTCAGATCAAGAAAGCGAAGGCAGATCGCCAACAAGCGAAGCTCGCTGCGTCTCAATGGGAGGACAAGTACGACAGCTTCCTGACCCGTGCCAACCTTTGGAAAGAGAAAGGCGCGAATGCTGAGGCAGATATTAAGTCTCTGGACGCTTTGCTGAACGATTTGCAGAATCAGCGCAATGGTGCGGTTTCTGAAATCTCGTCCGCAATCGCCGGATAGTTTATACGGGGGAGGGTTTCGGCTCTCCCCCTTATTTTCCCCAGATAAGGCTTGACAAGCCGCTGCGCGGCGCGGCCTCTGGCGGTCGTAAGTTCGTTGGTAGTAAGGACTTAGGGAAGTATAAAACGGGAAAACTTTATGCTTGCAATGGTCGGAGGATATGGTAAACTATGTACATGGAAAACACCTGTGCAATCACCGGATGCGACAATCCAGCCGGATCGCCACAACATGAGTTCTGCGCGGCTTGTGCTTGGGAGTTGAACGAAGACTTCAATCGCAAGTGCGATACCGAGGGCTTGGATCAATGGGACGCTTTCGATGATTCGGAAAGTGATGAGAAAGAAAACTAGAATAGGGCTTGCATTCTAACAAGGAGATGGTATGATAGGAGCATGAAAAGAAAAGCATTAAGAACAATGGAAGATGATAACGGTGTCATCTGGACTATCGAACACTTCCCAACCGAATACAATGCAGACCGTCATATCGGATACTCTGATGGATTCCAAGGGTCGTTTGAGAAAAAGGCTCACTATACTATGTTTTTCACCCGTAGCGGTGCTTTGCGCTGGATGAAGCGTATGGTCAAAGAACAAAATAACCGCAAGAAAAGCCTTGCAATCTGATAAGGAGATGGTATAATAGGGGTATGGAAAATAAGAAAATGAAAGATACTCACAAGCTAGTGATTCACATTCCAGGGACTGCTGATCATGGTAAAGTGATTGCTACTGGCTCCTATGGTTACTTGGCTTCGGCTGCTCAGTTGAGCCGCTTCGACCCAAAAAAATACCGTATTCTTGCTAACTAAGGCTTGACAAGCCGCTGCGCGGCGCGGCCCCCGGCGGTCCTAAGTTCGTTGGTAGTAAGGACTTAGGGAAGTATAAAGTTTTCCTGTTTTCCCGTTTTATGCTTGCAATGGTCGGAGGATATGGTAAACTATGTACATGGTTAAACTCAGCAAGCCCGGTAAAATGCCCTGTCCTACTTGGTCGATTCCTGCATGGGATTATTGCCCAGGTTCAAAAGACGAAAACGGGAAGGCAGTTGATGCTTGTGATGGTTGCTATGCTCGGGGCGGTCGGTACATGATGAAGAATGTCCAAGCTCCGCGCTTGCACAATGTCGAAGATTGGAAGCGGGACGAGTGGGTTTCGGATATGGTCGAAGCTATTAAGGGGAAACCGCTGTTCCGTTGGTTCGATTCGGGAGATGTTTATGATGTTGCTTTGGCGGTTAAGATTAAGGAGGTTATGAGCCTTACGCCAGAAACGAAGCACTGGCTCCCAACTCGATCCTATAAAATCGAGAACATTAGGAATGTTCTTTTTGAGATGCAGCTTTTGGAAAATGCTACGGTTCGCTTCTCGTCTGATAGTGTAAAGGGAGGACGGCTGAACATTGGTCCAAATAGCACTATCGTACAATACGCGGAGGACTTTATTCCAGAGAGGGGCGTATCACTTTGCCGCTCGTTTACGCGAGACGGAAAGTGTGGATCATGTCGCGCTTGTTGGTCAAAAGATGTTGAAACTATCGTTTATCCTGCCCACGGGCATAGAATGAACCGAGTATATAAAGAAAAGATTATGACGGTATGAGATTTCCTAGGGGGAGGGTTTCGGCTTTCCCCCTTATTTTCTCCAGATAAGGCTTGACAAGCCGCTGCGCGGCGCGGCCCTCGGCGGTCCTAAGTTCGTTACCTGTAAGGACTTAGGGAAATATAAAATAAAACCAGAAAGCCCTTGCAATCGGGTCAAGAGTTGCTATAATATATGAGTCGAAGGGGGGTGTTAGCGGCGACGAGTTTACCGCGACTGAACGCGTTGTGGCGCAGGAGATGCGGGTTCTTTCACCCCTCGGAGACACAATCAATCAGTTTTCGGACTGAAATAAAATCAAGCGAAGTGGGCTTTGCAATTACCGAGTTCTCGGGGCAAGCTTCGCAAGTCCCCAAGTTCTTAGTAGGGTGTCCCGGCGTGGTAAATCCCGCCGATGACTAAAATCTTAGAACAAGGGGGCGACCCTAAATCAGCTTAGAGGAAACCCAAAAAGGGAACAAGTTAGTGCTAACACTCCTTTAAGTGACCCTTCTATTGGGGATCAATAGAGCGTACCGTACCTTTGGGGAGTGAAGGCGTGTGCAGTAGAACTCCCCATTTCTAACAAGTTAAAAGTGAATGGTTATCCCTGATTTTTGGGGTTAGTCGTTCACTTTTCACGCATTAAAAAAAGCCTTGACTAATGCGCCCGGATAAAGGCCGCAGGCTCTCCTAAGTCCGTTCTGGACAACAACTTAGGGAGTTTTCAAAAAACCTTTGACTTCTGCTTCCGTATGTGCTAGGCTATGCGTCTTCCTAAAGGGGGGTTCCATGTGGATCCCTTTTTAGGTTTTGTTTTTTTAAGACTTGACTAATGCCAACGCCTTCCTCATCGGGGAAAAGAAAAAAACAAAAACAAAAAACCTGTATCAAATAATTCAAGCTTTGACTCTTGCTAACGGTTCTTAGGGGGGCAAGTAATGAAAATCAAACTGCGTGGTTATTGCGTGGTTAGTGACGGATGTTGAAACCTGTTACTAATGTTAAGGTCTCTTTGATTGTGGTGAGGTTTTCTTTTCTTTTGACTTTTGCTAACGGGTTTTTCTGTAATACTATATGTTGTGGTAGGGTTTTGATCAGCCCTTAGGCGTATTGGCATTCAAAGGGTAGTAGAGAAAAAACAGAAAATCAATACCCACTACATATTGTGGTCCTTTAATCAAAATCTCTTGACTAATGCTAACGAAATGCTCTATATGCACCCCCTCTGTGAGAGTAATACCTTGTAAATTAGTAGATAGACTGACAATATACAAGCATAATTAAAGGTTTGACTTTTGCTTACATAAGCCCTTCTGGACAACAATCCAGTTGGGTTTTTTTGTTTTCTTTTTTATTGTTGTGAGGTTTTCTTTTCGCTTGACTTATATGAACGCCTTCTCTTTCGTCGGCTCAAAAAAAAGAAAAAACAGATAAAAAGTAGTTTTATGGGTGTTTTACGGTTGTTTTGGGTGGGTGGTTTTTGTTTTGTTTTTTTGTTTTCTTTTTGCTGGGGAGGGGTGATGCAAAGAAAACAAAAACCCAAGCTCAGACCAAGCTCTACCAAAAAAACCCAAGCTCTACCAAAAAGAAACTAAAGAGAAACAAAAAGAAACTAAAAAGAAACAAAAAGAGACTGATGTTACTTATGTTCTGATGATTATAGTCATAAGGATAACCATGATTAGTATATTGATTAACAGAATAATATTTGTTTGAGTGCTTGTTAGGGGCAGATCTCTTTCCT
>Ga0208425_1000723_pt1 | contig 11414 bp, 22 predicted proteins | sample DEB08_DNA_4_FD_185496 | JGI IMG/M metagenome (GOLD analysis project Ga0208425, IMG submission 185496) | Aqueous microbial communities from the Delaware River and Bay under freshwater to marine salinity gradient to study organic matter... | ecosystem: Environmental > Aquatic > Marine > Coastal ...
GGGTGCGTAGCACGCTAATGAAGCATGGCATATGGTGGTAAAACACGGAATGAAGCGACGTATATTCTTTGGCTCGATCTTAGCAGCGAGCGTGTTCGCAGTAGTTATGATTGTGGACAATCGCTACTTCGATAGCAGAGCGTGGGACAAGCTACGAGGGTAGCCAATTATATGGCGGGTGCAAGTCCGCACCTCCAGGCGCGCACCGGCTCTATAACGGGTCGGTGCGTTTCTGTTTTAGGCAATTGCACCGAACAGCCAAAAAACGAATGTCACCACGACCAGCAGACCAATTAAATCTATTAGCGTTTTCCGCATGATCTTAGAAGTGAGTGCGCTTGCGGGGAGCAACGCTCAACCCGCTCACGACTTCCTCGGCAGGAACCACAACGAACGCACCGAGGCACAAATAATTGTACGGACGGATGGTGTTACCTTCGGGCTTCATGGCTTACAAAGCGTCAAATCAACTCCACAGTTGCGACAGACCGTGGTAACAACTCAAGCCTATCCAGATGAACTTGATGGTTTTGCCTACAAACACAATCAACAGGAACTTTTTTAGCGGATACCTGATGCTGCCAGCAGCTACGCCCATGACGTCGAACACTGGATTCGGAATAATGCTGGCTATGAATATGACTCGCCCTGCGTAATGAGTCATCAAAGTTTGAACTCTAGGGTAGAACCTGCTGCGTGCCAGCAAGCCCTTACCTCCCACACCCGCAGCGTATCCGGTCAACTCCCCTAGTGCTTCTGCTGACCCTGCTACGACTCCAACGATTAGGGGGTTCAGCCCGACCGCTGGTGTTGCAGCTACACACACCGCTGCTAAAGCACCGACGGGCAAAAAGAAAGCTGCCCCGACAAAGGCAGCTATCCATATTCCTGTGTAGCCGGCAGACTCTAGCACACTATTCGTACAGATGAAGTTGATGTGATTGGCATCCCCAATCACCAGACACCCTATTGGGTAGGCTAAGCAATCACGTGACAGTGATCTCAGTCTACTCCGTCACCCAAAACATTCATAGTGCTGCCCTAGAAAATCCTGTCGATCACTAGCCACAGCACAATGAGTCGCCACACAGCAGTCGAGTCCAACACGACAGCGACCCATGCAGGGACATACTTGTCGATCAGCCCGAACAATATCTGCAAAGGGTAACTAAGCACCCAAAACACAGGTGCGAGGACGCTCTCAGTCATACGCATTACTCTAATCATTTCCTGTTCCTCTCTCTCGCTGGCTCACCAGATCGTGTATCCGATGCAGAGCGATACCCCTTCTGGCTTTCGTTGTGCCGTATGAAGAATCCCTTGCGCGGTTCGGCTTGCTTTACGATGGTTCGTTGCTCGCAGTAATGACAGATAGCGAACATTGTCTTGCCGTCTGCCCCTAGTTCTGGGTTCCTCGGCTTGAACTGTTGTGGTGATAACCGGATCATGTTCGGCTCGCCAGCAGCGCACCAGTTTTGCAGAACCATTACGCTTCCTCGCCTGTTTGTGATCTAGGTGACACGCTTATTGTTCTCTCCCATTTCCCGAATTGGTTTCTCACGCGCCCACGACTAATTGCATCATCCACGTTTAGGAGCGGAGAGCCTTCGTATAAATGTTTCGGATTGACACACGGCGGGTTGTCACAGTGATGGAGTGCCTGTTGTTTTACGGGTCTTCCTAAATAAAGTTCCAAAGAATATCTGTGTGCGTAACTGACCTTGCCGTTCCACATAAAGTAACCATGCCCTCTAGGGTGTCGGCTTGCTTGCCATTCCCAACAGTCGTCACCACCACGTTTATTGACCTTCTCCCAGAATCTTTCCTCATCGGAAGGTTCATACAGATCAACAGACCCAATTCGCATCAGTCGTTCATAATGAAGTTCACATAGCCCCCTCGCCTTGAACACCCTCTTGCAACCTTCAACATCGCAATGCATTCTTCTAGGCTTTCGCGCTGGGACGAACGTGGGGTCGCCGTACTTCATGAGTCGGTGGTAGTGTGGGGGGCAGTACCCCCGTGCCCCTTTGTCCCCAACGAGTCTCTCGCATTCTTGAACACCGCATGCCTTGAAACGCTGAACCCCATCTCTTTCGCCCATTTAGGAAACCTCTCGATGTACTCATTACAAACGAAGCATGCCGAGAAAAATTCTTGGTTCTGCCTGTCTGCCTTTTCACCAGGGATTATCGCGCCTCCAGCAGAACGTTTCAACTTTTCATGAACCGACTGGCTAACCTTTGTGCAATCAGGAGACTGAATCTGACACCGCGGATTATCAGCAAGGAACACCGCCACGAATTCGCGCCGACCGTTCTTGCGTGCGTATAGCGATTCTGTGCGCTTAGAACGTCTGCGGATCGGAGTTCGTTTGAGTGGCTTGGTCGAGCGTTTGAGTGGCGAGCGTTTCAATCGCCCAACCCATCCAGGAACGCCCGTGCCTTAGTTAGCTGTGCATCCAGTTCGCAGTCTTCGGCATGTTCCTTTATTAGTCCACACGACACGCAGTACACGGCATTCCCGTCATCCAGTAAGTCAACCCACTCCACAGCAGCCGTAGCGTCCACCAGTTGCTTGATTACTTCGGTTGCTTGGGCGAGTGTGCCTGTGGTTTGCAGGATCAGCGCATCGGGTGTTGCTGGTGTAGTTTGCTTAGTCATCTTTAGTTCCCTTTGTAACCGCTGCGTAGACGGTTAGGCAGCCTAAAGCAAAAGCAGCGAGAGCGATAATTGCTAACGCTATTTCCATTGCTAAATTCATCTCGTATTCCCTCCAGTGTGTACGTGTTCGCGTCCGCTGGTGCAGTCGCAGGTGTCTACGGGTTGCGTGGTGGGTTGCGGGTTCACAAACTCTACGCAATCACACTTCCTGCAAGACCAATCCTTCTTTCCAAAGATACGCTCTCCGTCATGGTGGAACAGAACGTGTCCACAATCGGGGTCAGCACAGGCGTATTCCACATGCGTGAATGGCTTTGCGTCACCCGCCTCAACCGTAGATTCCTGGCTTTCCATACGGTCTAGGGCTGCTGTGAGTCTCACTTCGACGGTCGTTATGACCGCAGAGATTGATTCTCCGTAGGTTTGTTGCTTTGGTTGCTCAGCCGGTGAAAACTTCCAAGACCCAGCCTCAGACTCAAGTTTTCTAGCTAGGTCACGCAGCGGTTGCAGGTTGGGGTTCATCCGTTTCGTTCTCTGTGTTTACAGCCCTAGTCCGATTTGACCTTCGGGGATTGTGTTCGTGTTCTGAAAGCAATGGCATGTCGAGCAATGCGCCTTCTTCTTGCGTGCTTCCCAGCGTCTACCATGCAGGACGTAAGTAGCCATATTGGTCGCAGGGTTCTTGACCGTCTCGATCTCCCAGGCGTCGCGCAGTTCGTCTATTCGTGACGCTACACGTTTCGCACCTGAGATCGTTTCCAGTCTCTCGACATTCACACCGGTTCCCTTGCTGGCGTACAGGTATTCCAGAATGGCGACTGACTGCTTAGAGAAGCGTTGATAGTCGTTTGGGGTTACGAAGCCCTCACCGCCAATACGTTCAATCCGTTGCAGGATTTCAGCCGGTGAAAGTTTCTTGAAGTTCGGTAGTTGGATAGGCATGTTGTGGTTCTCCTTTGCGGGAGCCTATCCCCGCTATGGCTGGTTGGTGGTTAGTTGTGGTCTGTTTTAGTCCATCCATTAGTGCGCTTTGCCTCTGCGAGCAATTCTTTCATTTCGGATAGTTGCTCTTGCCCGTCTTCGGAATCCCAATCGAAATCTTTGTAGTGAGTTTCGAGGTTCTTGCGGTAGTCGGTGAGGTATCCAAGTTCGTCGAATTCAGATGCTATTGCTAGTGCCTGTTCTCGGTTGCTCATTTGTGGTTCCTTTGTTGTGGTTTCGTTTCCGTATAACGAATCATACCATCGACAGGGAGCAAATGCAAGTAGTTATTGATTAGACTTCTACGGGATCGGATTTAGCAGTCATTCTCTGCGCTAGCTTCCAGTCCTGCGTTCCCTCGATCTGTCTGTTTTCTTCGACTCTGGCGAAGTGGCGTTCCAGCATCTGGTCGTTTATCTCGTCGGCGCGTGCTGGCTGATCTTCTTCCTTCCATCCGACAGGAACGTTACGTTTCGCTGACGCTTCAAGCTGCTTCATAACCGTAGGGAAGTTCATCACGTTGTTGTCGATGATGTACTGGCGGTGCTTATCTAACCACTCGATAGGGTATTCGGGATATTCCTCTGCCCATTCTTTCAACTGCTGAATGTCGCGATTATTCAGATGCCCTTCTGGGTTCAGTTTGATGCCTACATTGTTGAGCATCGCCAAAGTTTTGCTGGTGAGTTGGTCTAGTGACATTAGATGTTCCTCGGTTTTGCACCTATAAATGTGTTCCCTTTGTTATGAGCAACAATAAACGCGAATTCGTGGTCGGCTTCACAGGTCATGTGGATGCGAACCTGATTGCCGCGTGTGCCGTATTCATCATTCGCTGATGCTTCGTGGTCAATTATTTCCACCAACCCAATATGTGTGTATTCAAATCCACATACGGGACAGGTAATCCATTGCCTGTATTCTTTTGAGTAGTCACACTCTTGAACAATCATTGTGGTTCGATTTCTTTCCTGTACTCAGCAAGCGCGGCATGGAATTGTTCAACAGACATATCAGCAGACTCTATCCACTCCACGGTACGCCAGATAGTAGTCATGCGAGACAGTCTCACTTGAAGTCTGGTGCGAATATGATTTATCGAGTAAAGAATTCCTAAAGTTTCTTTAGCTGCATCCTCGGCATTGTGATCAGACAACCATTCAGCCATTCGCTCTAACTCGTCGTCAAAGCCACCAGTTATCAACTGATCCGGTTCTTGGGAGTACAGATAATCAAAACTTCCACCGCTCATTGTGGTTCTCTCTTTCAATAGTCAGTTACTAGAGAGCCTTTCCGGTTGAGGGAAGTGAGGGAGTAAAGCCCCCCTATATCCCCCCCAAAAAAAGGAATCTGAATAACCGCATTAGTCTCCTCAGTCCGATTAAGGCATCGCCAGGGTTTCAACACCTAGCTGATCTTTTACTGCATTGGTTGGATAGCTGTATTCGGTTCGGACTATGTAGCGTGCATCCCGTATATCGGTCGCTCGGTCGCTCGCCCCACTCGAAATTCAGCCAAAAAATAACCCCGCTTCGAGTCCACGGTGCTTGTACAAATAGTGTCGGCTAGTTGTCCGTAGACCCCATGAAGCGGGGCTGCAAATATTCTAACCGATACCGTAATTATTCGTACAAGCACCTAGTACTCTATCACTAATATTTGACAGGTAAAACCGGAAGTGGCGCACGTGCCTTGAAGAACGGTTTGATCATCGCATCGTAAAACGATTCCTTTGGCGGTGCGTCGTGCAATTCCCAGGTCTGACCTTTTCGGTATTCATCAATTACTCGGAACAGCGTTCGAGAAGATACACCATACTTTTCGACTAGCGGTTTCATGTAAGGCTTGCGCTGCCGTTTCAACTCTGCGTAATCGGCACAGATAGCAGCGTTGCGCTCGTATCGCTTCTGAGTCTCAGTGGTGTTGACGCATTCGCTGTACGGGCAACGTAAGCACGATTCTGCGAACTTGCAGCCAGTGTCTCGGTAGATACCTTCGCCAATATTGTTTTCTGCGTAGGTATCTCGCCTATACTCACCAACAACTGAGCCTTCCCAAAAACTGGGCATTCGGTCGTTATCGAATCGACTGTTCAAGATTTCTAGTTTAGTTCGTGGCATTGTGGTTCCTTTCGGCTTATTACAGCGGTCGTATAGACACTTTATTAGGGGCGATAGGGTGGACGTTTATCATTCCATACCCTTCGATGATTAGTTCACCGTTCTTTGGGGTCACAAAGACGTGTGATGTTGGTCTTTTGCCTAGTGCAATCCCTGTTGTTCCATCTGTGTTGCGAGGGTCTTTTATTACCCCTTCAGCTTCATACAGTTCCACGCGCTGTCTGAGGTCGTCTATAACTTCCTTCTGATTTTGAATTCGGTCTTGCGCCCATCTTGGGAGGTTCTTTATTCGGTCTTGCATTACGCCTGCTCCGGTTCGATGTAGGTAACGGCTGCATCAATAAATCGTTGTGCGTCCTCGACGGTCTTGATCGTTGCTGCGTCTATCCACGGCGCAGGTATCTTCCCATCGTCTATCAGCATCTGAACAACCTTGTCGTTTTCGATGCTCATTCGCGTGCCGATCTGCCCGACCATCTGGCGAATGTATCCCTTCTTTTCGGATAGTTCTGGGTCAACAGGTGGCTTCGGTGGTGCGGGTCGGTAGTAATCCCGCTGCTCGTTATTAGCGTCGTTGTCTGACTCGTTGGCGAGTAGCAATAGCTTCTGAAGTGCTTGCTTCTCTGCTGCGGTCTGCGCTTTGTTGCTCGCCTTGTCGCTGGTGTCGATAGCCTCACCAAATGAAGCGACTCGGATGGATTCATGACCGTCGGTAACTTCCCAAGTCACGTTCAAAAATACGTGCGTGCTGACACCGCCAGTCTTAGTGCTGCCGAACTCGATCTTGGTCGGCTCGATGCTGGTCGGGAACATGATCACTTCGTACTTCGAGAATAGCGGTGCTACGTCCAGCAGAATCTCGTTGACCTCGACGAACTTGAAGTTCATTCCTCGGTTCTGTCCGGTCTTGGCGAACGGTTTTACTTCGCCCATGATCTTCGCAATTTTCTGGGCAAGTGTTGTGGTTTCAGTCACTGTTGTGATTCCTTTCTTTTGTTGTGGCGTAATTTTACGCGATTTCAATATCTGGCTGTCGCTCATTTTCGAGCGGTTCCCACGGAAAAACCATGAACCAACCGGCGCACTCGTCACATGAAACGGAATGCCTCTCGCCGTGGTCACGGCATAGTTCAAAACCTGCCTCTCTACGGGTAAGCAACTTCGCTCGTTCCCCGTTGTATTCTTTGTATTCCTCGCCTAGCCGGTAGAACACCCGCTCCGAGTCACAGCGTTGGCGTGTGCCGTCCTCGTACTGGATAACCCAACGTGGTCGGCTAATGCTTTTGACAGTTGCTCCCATCGCCCCTGCGTACCTGCGACGAGCCTCAATCCAGCCAGCTTTAGTGTGTCGAATCTCTGGGTCAACCTGCGCCCAGAAGTCAGCAAAGGTGTATGGCATTACAACGCTACCTCATATCTCTCGACAATCAGGTGACCGTAATCGTCTAGTGTTGCGTTCGCAATCTTGGTTCGAGCGTGCGTCACGCCTTCGGCGACCATATGCACCGTCAAGGCTGGTCGCATCCATTCGAGGTTTTTCTGCGCTCGTGCGTGCGTGTCTGAAGTTGCTGGAAAGCGTAAGAGTTGCTGCGTTGCGTGGAACTCGTCGATACGCTCGCCCAGGGTTAGTTCAATGTGATCGTCGCCGGTTGTGAAGTCTGTAATGGTCATTAGTGGTTCCTTTCATCGGCTGGTGTTGTGGTTCGTTGCCGATATGTGAATTATGCGCTTGTTAGGGCGCAATTGCAAGCGTTACTCAATCTAATAAATGAATATGCTCGACGCCAGCGGTACAGTCGCAAGAGTTGTTCTCCAAGCTGGCAAGTGCTTCTTTGAGTTCATTGATACAGCATTGAGTGGCTCCGCTAGCAGAGTCGGTTAAATAATCGAGTTCTATTTGCCAAAATTTCACAAGTTCGTACAACTTGTTGAGGTTGTTTTCGTTAGTCATTGTGGTTCCTGGTGTTGCGGTGCTTGTGGCAGTAACGAGCCTTCCCACCGCCGTATTGTCTAGTTCCTCGGAATCGTCGCTTGCACTTAGGCTTCTTGCATTTGTACACAGCACCTAGTTTGCGCGGTTTGTGCTGACCTGATGCTGCGACAATCTGGCGCACTCGTTCACCGCTGATACCGAAGTGTTTGCCTATCTGAGCGTTCGATACGTCGTGAGCGTTCGAGGTCGCCAATCTAATAATGTCGATCTTTTGCTGTTCAGTAATCATTTGTGGTTCCTTTCGTTTGTTGTGAATACAAGTATATACACATCGGGAGCAAATGCAACAGGCAATGGCACTTAATATTGCGGGGTTGTGTCGAATGGGTGCTGGATAATGTGCCAGCGAGTGCAACGCTTTGTTTGGGTAGCGGTAATATGTACGCAGGAGAACCGCAACAGATATGAACTGCCCTAAATGCAAAGCACCTGAACCTAACCTGAACGATCAACACGGCGAGCGTATCGTGTGCATGTCCTGCGGGTACTGGGCTGAAGCACCTACGAAGCAGCAGTCAGCAGAATCCAAGCGTGTTCTAAAACAAAGGCTGAAGGAGTTGAGTAGGTGACAGAACCACAAATTACACAGGTCAAGATCGACACGCTACTCCCCTACGCCAACAACGCCCGCGAACACACTGAGGAGCAGGTAGCGCAGGTTGCAGCATCTATCCAAGAGTTTGGCTGGACTAACCCGCTCATCATTCACGGCAACACGGTAGTAGCTGGTCATGCACGCCTAGCAGCAGCACGCAAGTTAGGACTAAAAGAAGTCCCAGTTATCGACCGCTCTGATATGTCCGAGGCGCAATGGAAAGCCTACGTCCTAGCAGACAACCAGCTAGCCCAGAACGCCACCTGGAACGATGGTCTGCTTACGCTCGAACTGGACGCATTAGCAGAACTCGACTTCGATCTTGATTTGCTGGGCTTCCCTGACCTAGATGCGTTGATGGGCAACGATGAACCCGAAGAAGGTCTAACCGACCCAGACGATGTGCCAGAGCCACCAGCCGACCCGATTACTCAACCTGGCGACTTATGGATATTGGGCGAACATCGGTTGTTGTGTGGCGACTCGACGGACGCTGAGAGTGTGGCGTATCTGATGAATGGGGCGAAGGCTGACATGGTATTCACCGACCCACCGTATGGTATGAAATTAGATACGGACTGGTCAGGTGCTAAATCGTCACTCAAATTCGCAAGTGAAAAAAACGCTTTGGGCGGGTCGAAGCACAAAACTGTTATAGGCGATCACAATGATTTTTCGCCAGAACTAATATCAGCCATCACAGATATAGATTCTAAAGAAATGTTTATTTGGGGTGCAGATTATTTCGCAGAATTATTACCAGAAAGAAATGACGGAAGCTTTGTTGTTTGGGATAAGCGACTTGATGAATCAGCCGACAAAATGTACGGCTCTACCTTTGAACTATGCTGGAGTCGTAACAGGCATAAACGCGAAACAGCCCGAATAAAATGGGCGGGAATATTCGGCACAGAAAAAGAGTTTGACCATAAAAGGCATCATCCAACCCAGAAGCCATCATTGTTGGCAGAATGGTTTTTTGACAAGTGGGGCAGTACAGAGGATTTGGTTGTTGACCTTTATCTTGGCTCAGGCACAACCCTAATCGCAGCAGAGAAAACGAACCGCAAGTGCTACGGTATAGAGATAGACCCGATCTACTGCGATGTGATCGTAAAGCGATGGGAAGACTTCACAGGACAGAAGGCAGAACTCGCAAAGCCCAACGATTCGCTAAAATAACCACAACAAGGCGGGGAGAAATGACAGAACCAAAGATCAGGATTCGTAAAACACTTCATCGTATGTGGGCTGAAGAACGATACAGTTACGTTGAGTGGTTGCTTGGCGTTGCGACTGGTCTTGTGGCTGGATTTGCACTGGCAAGTTAAAGCAAGTTCCATGACCCTTCAAGCAGCAAAGCCACCGAAACAATGGGAACGTATGCCCGACGAAAGCACTAAGGCATACGCAGCGTTCAACACGTATCTCCAACTCGGCGTAAACCGCTCATTGGACGAAGCATATTGTGTAGCAACAAACAAGCAGCAAGGTAGTGTCAGGGCAAGCGGTCAGTGGTCAGAATGGTCAACACAGTTCAGATGGTTCGCTAGGGCTACTGCATGGGACTCACACATAGCCGAGGCAGAGCGCAACTCAATCCAAGACCAGGCAGAGGACAACGCAAGAGAACGCGTCAAGGCTCTCCGTGGCGTACTCGGTCAGGGTATCCAGATTATCTCTAGGGCTAGGCTCGAAACTCTTTCAACATCAGAAGCGCGCCAGTTACTACCACAAGCGATCAAGGCGATTGAACTTGCCACCGATGGACTGCGAGAAGAATTCGGTACGCCTAGCAGACCTACTACTGAGCGTTCATTACAGATAACAGGCGACCTCGGTTCCGTAGGCGCGGTGGAGATTGAGGCATTTGACGACAAAGAATTACTCACGCGAATCGCTGCCAAAGAGCAAGGAATCCTCACTGAAGGCTTCGACCCTAACGCATACGAGGTCAACGGGCGAGGCGAGCTTATACCTATCGAGGGACGCAGCTAGAGATAGTCTCGTCTGTTTCGGGGAGCATGTGTACCCAGGGTATATGCGTGCGCCCCACATCATTCTTCTAGCCAACCTGCTTGAATCCGTCGCTCGTGGTGAGGTGCTTCGACTCATCGTTGAGATGCCACCACGCCACTCCAAGTCGATCCACGTATCAGAACTATTCCCTGCATGGCTGCTCGGTCATAACCCAGACCTGCGAATCATCAACGCTTCATACGCATCAGGGCTTGCAACAGCCTTTAGTCGCAGGGTTCGCAACACCATTGAGACAGACCAGTACCGAGAGTTATTCCCCGGCACACGCCTAGCCAAAGATAGTCGCTCCGCTGTCGCATGGGACTTAGAAGGTCGCCACGGCGGTTTGATTGCTGCGGGTGTTGGCTCGGGTATTACCGGACACGGTGCGGACGTGCTAATCATTGACGATCCAGTAAAAGACAGGGCATCAGCAGAATCCGAAACTATCCGTGAGGCTACGTGGGATTGGTACACCTCAACGGCGCGCACTCGTGTTCACCCTGGCGGTGCGATCATCATTTGTCAGACCCGTTGGCACTACGACGATCTAGCAGGGAAACTTCTTGCCGGTAAAGACGAGGATGATGAGTTCGGGGATGAATGGCAGGAAGTAAAGTTTCCAGCGATTGCCGAAACGTCTGATGTGCTGGGGCGCAAGGTGGGCGAACCGCTGTGGGAGGACCGTTACCCCATAAGTGAACTCATGGCGATCAAGTCTGCGATTGGTACTCGTGACTGGACAGCGTTGTACCAGCAATCGCCAACAGACGAGGAAGGCGCGATCTTTCCGCTGCAATGGTGGAAATACTACAATCCGAAAGAAATGGTGTTCTCTAGCAGGACATCGACTTACCAGTTCTGGGACACGGCGTTCAAAGAGGGCGAGGGTGCTGACTACTCGGTGTGCGCTACGTGGACGGTAGGGCATGACGGATTGGTGTACGGTCGTGATTGGTGGAAGGGGCAACCACAGTTTCCCGAACTGAAAAGAATGGTTCAGGTACAGTATGATGCGTATAAGCCCGACGCAATCTATATCG
>Ga0208425_1000730_pt1 | contig 11354 bp, 19 predicted proteins | sample DEB08_DNA_4_FD_185496 | JGI IMG/M metagenome (GOLD analysis project Ga0208425, IMG submission 185496) | Aqueous microbial communities from the Delaware River and Bay under freshwater to marine salinity gradient to study organic matter... | ecosystem: Environmental > Aquatic > Marine > Coastal ...
TTCATACCAAGTTTTTATAACACCCTTTGGAGCTATAATTAATGCACCATCAATCTTACCTTTGTCATACAACATAGCCATGTTGTCGATTAATACTTTTGTTTTGCCTGTACCCATCTCCATAAAATACGCATACGTTTCCTTATTCCATGACTTTTCTAAAGCAGTCATCTGATGCTTATACGGCTTTGTCTTAAATTTATAATTCATCTTTCTATTGACTTCTATATAAAGGATGTTATATGATTTGTCAATGTCAGAAAGTACGAAATACGAAAACTTACAAGGAAATTTTAGTCCTACTGTTTATGTTATTCAAGAAATAGCAGGAACAAAAGCAGGTGCACCTAAAATAAATATTATGGGAGCGTCTCATTATGGACAATTTAAATTTGTACTACCAGAGTTTTCACAAATGATACATTCTCCTGGACCATTAATTTTTACATTAAGAAAAAAATTAAAAGATTATAAACCAAGAGATTATTTACTACTTACAGGCGATCCTGCAATCATAGGGGTTGCATGTTCTATTGTATCTGATATTACCCACGGCAGATTTAATTTATTGAAGTGGGATAAACAAGAAAGAAAATACTACCCAATAGAAATAAACTTATATGAAAGAGGAGAAATAAATGACTATTGATTTTGAAAAAGACCAACAAGATGCAATGAGAAAGACTGACAACATTCAGTCACTTGCAGATCAAGTTGAATCATTAGAAAAAGTTGCTTCAACAATAGAAGCAGCAGAAGAAAATTTAAAATTATTAAAAAAGAAAAGAGATCATATATCTGGTGAAGTTATACCAACTATGATGTCAGAGATGGGTCTTGCAGAATTAAAACTGCATGATGGATCTCATTTAAAAGTTTCAACGTCGTATCGTGCTACTATAACAGAAGCAAATAAAGAGTCGGCGTTTAACTGGCTTCGTGAAAATGGCTTAGGCGATATAATCAAAAACGAGATACTCGTATCGTTTGGTCGTAACGAAGATAACAAGGCGGCTGATTATGCCGAACTTGCAAAAGGTCAAGGGTTCCAACCGACACAAAAGATGAAGGTAGAACCCATGACTTTGAAAGCGTTAGTCCGTGAGCGTATTGAGGCAGGAAAAGAAATGCCAACGGAAATCTTTGGGGTTTTCTCAGAGAATAAGACAACAATAAAAAGGAACAAATAAACATGAACCAAGTAACAACAAAAAAAGAAGGAGCATTAGCAGTCAACTTATTTGAAGCTGATGCAAATCAAGGTACCCAAAATATATCGCAAGAAGATCTTGCGTTGCCTTTCTTAAAAATTTTGGGCCAGCTATCTCCAGAAGTAAACAAAAGAGATGGTAAATATGTCGAGGGCGCAGAGCCAGGCAAAATCATAAATACTGTAACCAATCAGTTGTTCGACACACTACAAGTCGTGCCAGTCTTTTACAAAAGACAATACATTGAATGGCAAGACAGAGGTACCAGCACTGGTGCACCTGTTGCAATTCACGAGGCAGACAGTGATATAGTAAGTCAAACCACAAGAGGTAAAGACTATAAAGATAGATTACCGAATGGTAATTATCTTGAGAATACTGCAAGTCACTTTGTATTAACTGTTGGTGATAATCCATCTACAGCTTTGATTTCTATGAAATCTACTCAACTAAAAGTTAGTAGAAAATGGAACTCAATGATGATGGGTATCAAAATGCAGGGGAAAAATGGTTTGTTTACTCCGCCAACTTACAGCCACATTTATAATCTATCTACCGTTCAGATGTCTAACGACAAAGGAACATGGTTTGGTTGGGATGTATCAAAAGTGGGACCAGTTGAAGACAAGAATGTCTACGACATGGCAAAAGCTTTTGCAGAATCTGTAGGTAAGGGTGAGGTTCAAACAAAACATGAGAATCAAGAAGTCAAAAAAGCTTCATTAGATTTATAATATCCTAGGTAGTGGGCGTCTAAGCGAGAGTGGAAACGCCCACTTATAATATATGATTGAGAAATTTATAAATATATTTGAAGGATTAGAACGAGCCTACGGTCAATTTAAAAAGAATGATAAAAAACTTTCTGTAAAAGTTGAGGGTAGACCTTGGATCGAACATAAACCTATTACAAAACAACTTTGGGAAAATCATCTCAATGGTGTAGGTAATAGATTAGGTATATTTCCGCTAAAAGATGATGGCACCTGTAAATGGGGTGCAATAGATATTGACGTAAATAATTACGATTACGAAAGTTTATTACAAAAAATTAGAAAACTTAAACTACCATTGATAATGTTTAGATCAAAAAGTGGTAGAGCACACGTCTACATGTTTATGAAACAGTTTACGAGTGCAGAAGAAGTACAATTGGTTATGAAAAAATTTGCAGGTAAGCTTGGTCTTGCAAATATTTTAGATAGAGTTTATCCAATGCAAACTTCACTAGCAGATAAAAAAGATGGTTCCTGGCTCAACATGCCTTACTTTCATCATGAAGAAGGAAGCACTTACGCATACACAGATGACTTTGAAGACGCATCAATCGATCAGTTTTTTGAAATGTATGATCAATATGCACAAACCGATTTAATAGATTACTTACAAGAAGAAGTTCCAGAAGCTATTAAGAAAGTAAAAAAACCAAAAGAAAAAAAATTAGAGGATTTCTTTTTACCCTGCACAAAGAATTGTTTAAAATTAAATGATGGTAAGATTCCAAACGAAAATAGAAACGATTATCTTTTACATATGTATACCTGGTCTATGCGAGCAGTAGAAAAAGGTGTTAATAAAATAGAAGCATATAGCAAAATGGACGCAAAGACTTTGCTAAAACATTTTAATCAAGAGTATATGGCAAGGCCGTTAGAAGAGAAAGAAATAGATAATACGGTATTAAAATCAACTGATAGAGAATATAAATATTTATGTAAGAGGCAACAAATTAAAAAACATTGTGATGCCTCTGCGTGTGTTAGACATTTATGTGGAATAAGTCCCGAGCAAGCTGCAGATTTAGTAGAAGCTGAACAGGCTGTTGGTGATATTACAGAATACACAAGTAAACCTCCAATATTTTACGAATCAGTTGATGTAAAAAATAGAACAGGTGACGGCTTTGTAAGAATAAAAGTAGAAATGCAAGGTTCTGATTTAATAGATAAACAAAAATGGGTAAACATACTAGCGAACGCAGGAAATTTTCCACATCCAGCAGTATTAAAAATGAAACCAATTGACTTTCAAGCTTTCCAATATGCTCGACTTGAAAAAAGAGTTTATGAAGAAGCAGATGAAGAAGCAAGTGATCTATATGAATTTAAGATAATGGTTTACAACTTTGTTAGAAAAGCAACTGTGTCTTTTGATAAGAGTGTCTTATTAGATAACGGTTGCTATGTAGATCAAAACACTCACGATCTACATTTTAAATTAGGAAGATTAGTCGAATACTTTCGATCTCAAAAAGATAATACTTCAATTAAAAAAATATGTTTTAATTTAAGACACATAATGAAAGCTAAAAAGAACAACGGCAAAGTTTATAATCCAGCAAGTAAAAAAGAAGTATCTTGTCCAACCTGGCAGTTTGTTTCAGATCCAAACGAATACCATGTGTTAGGCGATAATTCTAAACCAACAAATCAAATAACTCATGAAGAAAATTAGAATAGCAGGGCCACCAGGTACAGGTAAAACAACAAAGTTAGTTGAGATATACTATAAGCATTTAGTAGAAGAATACTCCCCAACAGATATAATAGTTATATCTCACACCAATACAGCAGCAGATCATATTAGAGAAAAAATATATGCTGATGAAAGTATTGATGACTTTCAAAAGAAAACAGGACATGAGATTTTTCACAGAGTTAAACAATCAAAAGCATCTTTGGAAGAAAACGTAACTACGGTACATAAGTTTTGTAAAAACCGGGTAAAAGGAAAAGCATTTTTAATTGAGGACTATGACATTCTAAAAACTTTGTATCCAATGTTTGACAAGTACACATCAAATAAAAAATTCAACAGTGTGCAGGGTTTGTTTGCAATACATCCTTTCTTTAGGTTTATGAGTTTTGCAAGAGATAATGGTAGAGATGTATTAAAATATTATCGAAGTTTAACTTTTGAAGAAAAAGAAGACTATCAATATACCGCTGAAGAACTTATTAAAATGGAAGTTGATTATAATAAATTTAAAACGAATGAAAAAGTAAACGGACGGACTCCTAAAATACTTGACTTTCAAGATATGGTAGAAGACTTTCACAACAACAAAGAAGAGTCAGAGAAGTTATGTAAAGATATAAAAGTATTAATAGTAGACGAAGCACAAGACTCAAGTGTTATACAAAGAAAAGCTGAAGAAGTAATGTCAAAGAATGTAGATTACTTTTACAAAGCAGGGGATCCCGACCAGGCTATATTTGAGTTTGCAGGAGCTGATCCCGATTCATTTCACAGAGAGTTTGCAGATCCAGAGATAGAACTAGAGCAAGGTTACAGGTGCCCAAGAGTTGTTAATGAATATTGTAAAAAAATTATAAAAGATATTTGGAATACGTATAAGTACGAAAGGGTTTGGAAACCAAGAAAAGAAAATGGTCAAATTGTAGAGGGCGAAATATTTAATTTATCTAGTTTAACGCAAGACCCTTTTGCGTCTGAACTTAAAAATAGAATAATAAATACCAAAGAAAATTTCATATTTACTTATAGAGGTGGAGAACCTAGAGAAATGATAAACTATCTAATGGAAGTTGGTATGCCAGTAAAAATACCTAACAAAGAAAAAAGTAAATTTAAATTTAAATACCCTACTAATGAAGTAAAAAATCAAAGAGAGTTCTTAAGTTTTTCAAAAGGTGAGTATAAATCTTTAACTAAAATTAAAGCAATGTTTAAAGGTATGCACCCTCAATATCAATTAAAAACAATTGAACAATTAGAATCTGTAGACAGTGGAAGCTATGATATTAAATGGTTAGTCGATAAAGGGTTTGTCGTTCCTGGTATAAAAGACATAGATGACTTTCAGATGATTAGTAAAGTACAAACAATTCAAATGAAAAATTATATAAGGGAAATTGTTAGTAACAATAGGGACCTAGAAGATAAAAGAATATTTTTAGAAAACATACACACAATTAAAGGTAAAGAATTTGATAACGTAGTATTTGATTTTAAACTAACAAGACAAGAAAATCCGTTTTCAAAAAAGAGAATGAAGTTTGTTGCATGTTCACGTGCAAGAAAAACTTTATGGTTATTAAAAAGTACAACTAACTTAACATTTGCAGGAAAGGAGGACATACAATGAGTAAAGTATGGGACAAGCAGCACGGGGGGAGTCACTACCAAAAATATAAAATTCAGCCGAGTAAGTTTGTAGTTGAGAATGAATTGCTATATCCGGAAGGATGTGCTATAAAATATATCATAAGACATAGGGACAAAGGTAAGAAACAAGATTTGTTGAAAGCAATACATTTTATAGAAATGATTATGGAGAGAGATTATAAATGATACCAGAGTTGACAGACTTAGACATAAGAGATGGAGATGTCGTTGCTGTCGACTTAGAGACACACGATCCAGACCTCAAGACTCACGGATCAGGGGCCATCGTAGGCAAAGGCAAAGTATGTGGCATTGCTGTTGCTTATAGAGATGAGAAATATTATTTTCCAATTGCTCACTTATACTCAGGACAAAATTTAGGAAAGAATACAACTTGGAAAGTTTTAAATCGAAAGATTTTTCAAAACGAAAAAGTTACAAAAGTATTTCACAATGCAATGTATGACGTTTGTTGGATACGTGCAGCCACTGGCATGATGTTAAAAGGACCTGTATATGATACCATGATTGCAGCGTCTATAATTGATGAGAATAGACAACGATACAGTTTAGATTCTTTAGCAAAAGATTATCTAAATGATAACAAATACAAATATGATTTGACAGATAAGGCAAAAGAACTTCACGGTATATCTGATCCTATGACTAACATGCACAAACTGCCTTATGATTTAGTTGCAGATTATGCAGAACAAGATGTATTACTAACATTAAGACTTTGGAATAAGTTTGAAAAAATAATTAAAACTCCAATAGGGACAGAATCAAAAAGTAAAAAAACTTTAGAAAACATATTTGATATAGAAACAAGATTGTTTCCGTGTCTTGTTGAGATGAGATTCTTAGGAGTAAGAGTTGATGAAGAGAAAGCAAAAACATTTGGCGATACTCTTAAAAAAGAACAGGCTGAGATATTAAAAACAATTAAAAAAGAAACTAATCTTGATGTTGACATTTGGGCTGCTGATTCTATTCAACCTTTATTGGACCACCAAAAGATTACAGATTATAAAATTACACCTAAAACAGGACGCGCTAGTATAACAAAATTATATTTAGAATCACATACAAATAAGTATTTAAAAATGATTGCAAAAGCCAGACAGTTAGATAAATTATTCAACACTTTTGTAACTGGTATTTTAAAATTTATACATAAAGGCAGAATACACGCAGACATAAATCAAATAAGATCGGATCAAGGTGGTACAGTTACAGGTAGATTTTCTATGCGAAATCCTAACCTACAACAGATTCCAGCACGAAGTGAACTAGGTAGCAAAATAAGAGAATTGTTTTTACCAGAAGAAGGACACAAGTGGGGATCATTTGACTACTCACAACAAGAACCTAGACTGGTTGTGCACTATGCTTTGAAGAATGGCTTCCATGGAGCTGAGGAGATGGCCGAAGAGTATAATGAGGACCCAAGCACCGATTTTCACAAAATCGTAGCTAGAATGGCTAAAATCACCAGGAAACAGGCAAAAACGATTAACCTAGGCTTATTCTATGGTATGGGAAAGAATAAATTAGCTAGATCTTTAGAATTAGAAAGTGATGAAGCAAAAGAATTATTTGAAAAATACCATAGTCAGGTACCATTTGTAAGAAAGTTATCACAAGGACTGCAAGATTTTGCAGAAAAGAATAAAAATATTTACACACTAGAAGACAGGTTTTGCAGATTTGATAAATGGGAACCTATTAATAAAGAATGGAATGCAGAAAAAGGTATATTTGAAATAAGTGAATACAAAGAAGTTGATGGCGTCAAACAGATAGTTAAATCACCTGTACCCATTTTAAAAAAAGATGAAGCAGAAAACAGATATCTTGCAGAGCTTACTAAAAACTGTCAACCAGGAGATCCTAATCTTGAATACTTTGATAAACACTACAGACCAGCGTTTACATACAAAGCTTTGAATAGATTGATACAAGGGTCTGCAGCAGATATGACAAAAAAGGCAATGGTTAAGTTATACGAAGCAGGTATCATACCTCACATACAAATTCATGATGAACTTTGTTTTTCAATACAGAATGAGGACCAAGCTGTTAAAATAAAAAACATTATGGAGACTGCAATTAAATTAGAAGTACCAAACAAGGTGGACTATGAATCTGGACCAAATTGGGGTACAATTAAATGAGGATAAATTATGGCTTATTTAAACGCGAACATACCACCAACTTATGCACAAATAAGAAAGGAGTATTTGTATGATCTTAAAAAAGGTCACGGAGAAGTTAGTGACTGTATTATCTTTGGTCTTAGCGCTCTTACAGGTCGTGCTATATTATTTCACGCTATTATGGAAAACGGTGCAATATTTTATCGCTTACCAATTAGCGCGTTTATTCAAACGGGATTTGAGCCATCCGGAGTGCCCACAAGACGACTTGATGAACTACAGCTCTGGAATTGTTTTTCTTATTATCCTTCTGTTCATCGTTGGGACATACTAGACGGACAAGCCGGTAAATACATAGGTAAAGATAAAAAATGGCATCCAGGTAAATATTTATTTACTGTTGACTTTGCACATCCTGAAAGTAATATACTTGACACTGATCATTCAGAGATTCCGCACGAACACAAGTGCGCTCACATAATTGCATTAGACGACGGCAATTTTGCAGCACAACCTAACAATAGATGTATATGGGACATACCTTCTTTTACTGTAAAAGATGATATTCCTGACTGGAAAGTGCAAACATCTGAATGGAATGTAGAAGATAGTAGAGCATGGCGGACAGAAGATACCGACAAGTTCTTCTATGAAATAGAGGAGAAAAAAAATGATTAACAAAATAAAAGACAAAGCTATGTTTTATTGGATGAATCACAAAGTTTGTGTGATTATCATTGCAGTAGCAGTAGTAGCTTTATTAATTAAATAATGGATTTAGCAAGTTTATTAAAAAAGAATTTTGTATTAGTTCCGGTCGTGGCTTCGGTCCTGGTCGGAACTTTTACTGGTGTTAGATATGTTGTTAACTTAACAGATACAATTAACTCTAACCATCAAGAAATTGTAGATTTAAAAAGAGATTTAAAAGTTGCTGAAGATAAAATTACAGAACAAAACACAAGACTATCATCAGCCGAAGCAACATGGCAAATGGCAGAAAATTTATACAGACAATTAGCAGATCAAGTCAGAGAACATGATTATGATATTAAGGATTTAAACAGGTAATGTATGGAGGTTCTCAGGATGAATTATTATTTTACAGGATTACTTATCTTGGCTCTTACAATTTTAGCATTGTTTGTAGAACCTGCTTATCCTAGAAACGAATATCTTAACGACTATGGTGTAAGATGTGGAGAGTTTGAAATAAGAACCGATAAAAGAGAAACTGATTATAATTATTCTGACAGTAGCACTAATGAACAACAATATTTAAGTTTTACTTATAGAAAATATTTAGGCACAGACTGTAAAACAGCAAAAGAAAATGTAGCAATCAAACAACAATTAGAGTTAATGAAGATGTGTGGTAGGGTTAATAGTAATCCAAGTCTTGCAAACAATTCTAATTTTAATTTATTAGTATCTAAATGTAGAGGTGTAACTCCTGCACGAGATAATACTAGACCAGCTGATTCACAAAGTTTGTGGGATGATATGAAAGATGAGTATAAAAAAGAGAACCCAGACGTTCAATTAATGGGAGATAAGTTTATAAATCCAGGAAAAACCAAATTGGACAAAGGTGGATTGAAAATACCACCAAAAGATTATATATTACCGCTACCAAAACCAAAAATAAATGAGTAAGAAACCTTTAAATATATCTGAAGAAGCGGCTGTACAGATGCCGATGAAGACGGTTGCCTCTCTGATTTTACTCGTCGCAGCTGGCGTGTTCGCATACACCGAGTTGACGGCTAGGCTGGTATCGTTAGAGACGTCACGTGAGTTGTTTGAAAATGATTTACTCAAAAAAAGTGAGCAGATCCCTACCGATCAGGAACAACATTTTTTATTAGAAGACCTTTATAAGTCTGTAGAAAAAATGGAAAAGACTCAAGAGATGAATATGACAAACAAAGTTAACATAGAATTTTTAAGCTCACAATTAGATAAAGCATTAAAAGATATAGAAGAATTAAAAGATAAGGTAAGGGCAAATGGCAACGGGACGCATTAATAGACAAATTATAGATTATATTGATTCAATGGATAAAAAAGCAAAACAAATGAATTATGTAAAAGATTTAAAAAAATCTGTTGAACACGGCAAGAATGGTACACAAAAATATGTACTCAAACAAGGGGCCAACAAAGGTAAAACAGTATGATAGGTTTATTTTTTATAGGTATTGTGGTTTCAACTATTGTATTATCAATATTAATATATGTGAGAAAATATGACTGAGATAGTGGTAGCCCTACTTATGATTGTACAAGGAGAGATCCAGGAAGCACGTATTCAGCCTTCAATGGGAAAATGTTTGGAAGGAAAAAGAAAAGCTGGCGGGACAAAAGCTGTTGGTGGAAATGTTAGATATCAATGCATAAAATCTATGGCAGAATTAGAAGAAAATATTGATGGATCTTTGTCTATAAAAAAGTTAATATTAAAGTAAATCATGCAACTTTCAAAACACTTCAGTTTAAAAGAAATGACCAAATCGATGACCGCTCAACGTAGGGGTATAGATAACACACCAGGAGCAGGTGAGATCAAAAGCTTAGGAGATCTGTGTTATGAGGTCTTAGAGCCACTACGAGCACACTTCGATAAACCAGTCACAATTACCAGCGGATACCGCTCAGAAGCTCTCTGTGAGGCAATAGGCAGCAAAAAAACGTCACAGCATGCGAAGGGCCAGGCGGTCGACCTAGAAATATTTGGCGTGCCCAACATTAAGACAGCTTACTGGCTACAAAACAACGTCGATTTTGACCAGCTGATCATGGAGTACTACGACAAAGATGATCCTGCAGGAGGATGGGTCCACATATCTTATCACGAATCAGATTCAAACAGAAAACAAGTTCTTACTTTTGATGGAAAAAAATACACTGAAGGACTTCCAGATATGGAATGGAAGGATGGCAAAGTAGTTGGATGATAGATGAAAAGACAATAAAATTATTTAATAAGATTGATACCGTTGTCGGACATTGTGAAGAATGTGGCGAAGAAACTATTTTAGTTGCAATCGTGCAAGACTTTTACAGATGCACAGGCTGTGGAGCTGATACAAAACAGCACATCAATGGTAGAATTCGTTATATGCAATTGACTGAGAATGATAAAAATTTTATAAAGCATAATGGCCAAAAAGTTTAAAGCATTTGTAGAAAGAGATCAGCCTAGAAAAAGACCTAGACGTCATAAAAAGAATTTAAATAAAAATGAGAAACGTAGTTTTAAGAAATATAACAAACAAGGCAGACGACCTAGCTAGAGAGTACAACAAGACTAAGGACCCAGGCCTCAGGGAACAATGGTTTAAGTTGGTTCGGAGTTTTCCTCTTGATAGTTTGAAACCTTCTCACAAAGAAACTTCGGATATAATTCTAAAGACTCCACAACGTTGGCCGAAAACACCTGGCCGTCGAACAAAATAGTATAAGACTCACCTAACCCTTTTTGAACACAACCATAGTGTGTGCCATAAAACCTCTTATAATCGTGCTTTTCAATAGGTACTTCAGCACATTGTTGCGACACAATTGAACATATGTATATTGTTAAAAAAAACTTCATTGACTTCCTTGTAAAAAAATATAAAAATCCTATATAAAAAATATAAAGATAATAAGGATACAGTAATGACAGACATAAGTAAATACAAATCCGTTGCACTCTCGCACGAAGCGTGTGAAAAGTTAGACAAAATTTGTACAGCGATTGTGCCAACGGTAAAAGTATCGAGGGCCAAAGCATTAGAACTAATCATCAACGAGAAAGTAAGGAAACTAAATGGTAAACTTCGGTCAGGGCCTAAGGGCGGTTGATTTACAC
>Ga0208425_1000739_pt1 | contig 11269 bp, 6 predicted proteins | sample DEB08_DNA_4_FD_185496 | JGI IMG/M metagenome (GOLD analysis project Ga0208425, IMG submission 185496) | Aqueous microbial communities from the Delaware River and Bay under freshwater to marine salinity gradient to study organic matter... | ecosystem: Environmental > Aquatic > Marine > Coastal ...
ACAACATCCTCATGCACCCCTTCCACATGTTGGGAGTTGCTGGTATTTTTGGTGGTAGCTTGTTCTCAGCTATGCACGGATCTTTGGTTACGTCGTCACTTGTTCGTGAAACGTCTGAAGACATTAGCCAGAACTATGGTTACAAATTCGGGCAAGAGGAAGAGACTTATAACATTGTGGCAGCACATGGTTATTTCGGTCGGCTCATCTTTCAATATGCTTCATTTAATAACAGCCGTAGCTTGCATTTCTTTCTTGCTGCTTGGCCTGTCGTGGGTATCTGGTTTGCTGCTCTTGGGGTTAGTACTATGGCATTCAACTTAAATGGCTTTAACTTTAACCAATCGATTGTAGAATCACAAGGTCATGTAGTTAATACATGGGCTGACATCTTAAACCGTGCTGGTCTTGGTATGGAAGTAATGCATGAAAGGAATGCCCACAACTTCCCTTTGGATCTTGCTTCTGTTGAGGTAACTCCTGTTGCTCTAGCTGCCCCAGCTGTTGGATGAGAAAGTGTAGAGTTTGTGGTGTTGAAAAAGGACTAGAAGAGTTTTACAAAGCTGGCCGTAAGGGTAGTAACTCAGAAGTAAGGCACACCGAATGTAAAGAGTGTTCAAAAGCTAGAGTTAGAAGAACTCAATGTCCTATTCGTCAACGTTCTAATAATCTTCGTAGAAAATACGGAATAACTTTAGAAGACTACGATAACATGCTTGAAGAACAAGGAGGGACTTGCATGACATGCTCTAGCACTCCTGAATCTCAGAGATACGGAAAACTTTTCGTAGATCACGATCACAATACAGGTCAAGTCCGTGGTTTGTTGTGTAATCATTGCAACACTGCTTTGGGCTTGGTAAATGACAACATAGATATTTTACTTAATCTTGTTAAGTATTTATCTCGATAACAATTTCGTCCGTTCATCCTTCGGGACGCATGACACCATAAGCATGGAACGGGGCTTGTGGAGGCTTCTAAAGAGGTTACTATGCAAGGCAAAACTTATTGCTATCGCGGTGTAAAGTACACCAAGTGAGCTAGAGCTTGCGCCCCGTGCAATTCGGGGCATCACTATTGGCACTGGCCCTTACGAGGATAACCTTTGCCGTCTAGACGGTGGGATAGACCACAATAAAAATTAAACATCAAACGTTTGGTGACAAGTATATCTCTATTATTTATTATTTAAAATGACTTATCAATCTAGTGTAAACCCTGCTCAGCTTACTGCGCCGGGTGCACTTAATGGTGCTATCGCTGATACTAGCGAACGCCGCGCTCTCTATCTGAAACTGTTCAGTGGAGAAATGTTCAAAGGATTTCAAAACAATACAATCGCTCGTGATTTGGTCATGAAGCGTACATTGACTGGTGGTAAGTCAATGCAGTTTATCTACACAGGTCGTACCAAATCTGAATACCATACTCCTGGTAACAGCATTCTTGGTGACTCCAACAACGCTCCTCCTGTAGCAGAAAAGACCATCACGGTTGATGATTTGCTGATTAGTTCAGCCTTCGTTTATAATCTTGATGAGACTCTTGCTCAGTATGATATGCGTTCTGAGATTTCACGTAAGATTGGTTATGCCCTTGCTGAAAAGTATGACCGTTTGATCTTCCGTCAAATTGCTAAAGGTGCTCGTCTTGCATCTCCAGTTTCTAAAACTGGTTATGCTGAGCCAGGTGGTACTCAAATTCAAGTTGGCACTGGTGCAGGTTCTGAATCTGATGCTTATGATCAAGCTAAACTTGTAAATGCATTCTTTGATGCAGCTGCTGCTCTTGATGAAAAGGGTGTATCACAAGATGGACGTGTTGGTGTCTTGAACCCACGTCAGTATAATGTCTTGATTCAAGCTACTGGTGATAGTGGTTTGATTAATCGTGATGTACAAGGTGATTCACTGCAAAGTGGTAAAGGTGTTGTAGAGATCGCTGGTATTAAGATCTACAAGTCGATGAATATTCCTTTCTTCGGTAGGTATGGTGTTAATTATGGTGGTGCTATTACTAGCCCTGGTAACGTTGGTGACTTCATTAGTGAAGACATCGAAGCTGGTACTGTCAGCTCTGCTGCTGGTCCCCGTAATAACTACGGTGCTGCTAATGCCTTTGAAACCTCTTGTGGTTTGATCTTCCAGCGTGAAGCTGCTGGTTGTGTCGAAGCTATCGCTCCTCAGGTTCAAGTAACCAGTGGTGATGTCTCCGTGATTTATCAGGGTGATGTTATCTTGGGTCGTCTTGCTATGGGCGCTGATTTCCTGAACCCTGCTGCTGCTGTTGAGCTTTATGCTACTAACAGTGCTCCTGCTGCATTTGGTACTTCTTATCCTTCAAACGTTACCTGATACGTTTGTTTATCTTATATTGGGAGTCTCTTCGGGGACTCCTTTTTTTTAATTCTTTATTGAGAATAATACTCATTATCAAATTATGCCTTTTCCTACTACTGGCTCCAATACTGAGCTACAAGCTGTTAATCAGATCCTGGCGTCAGTTGGTCAGGCTCCCGTGAATACTCTAACAACTGAAACAACTTTTGTACTTGAACCACTTACTGCTTTTACTGGTAGTATTTCTGGTACTACATTAACTACTACAGAAGCAGACATACCTGTAGGTACTTATTTAAGTGGTACTGGTATTATCCCTAACACAGCTGTTTCTACAACAGGTGTAGCTCAAGGTACAACACCAGAAACATATAACTACACTGTTAATATTTCACATTCATCAACAGGTAATATATCAATATTAAAATCAGTTGTTTCTTATAAAGTAGAAACTCAAACTAACCCGGACGTTGCGATTGCTTTTAATACTTTAAAAGAAGTATCACGTGAAGTTCAGTCTGAAGGCTGGACATTTAATAAAGAATTAAATCTAGAAGTAACACCAGATGCAACTACAAAGAAAGTAGCTATTCCTAATAATGCTATTCAATATGATCTTAGCCAAGATTATGCGGCTAACCTAGGAAAAAATAGTGTTAATCGTGGAGGTTATCTCTATGATACTATTCACCATACAGATGAATGGGGAGATGGAACGCTTTACATTGATGTGCTATGGGAATGGAATTATGAATATCTACCACAACCTATTCAAGCTTATATTGTAGCCAGAGCATCTTCTATATTCTCTAGTAGAGTGATTGGCGATGGACAACAATTCCAAATGCTGTCACAAAAAGAAGCGTATACAAGAGCTATGGCTCTAGAATACGAATGTAATCAAGGTGATCATACATTCTTTGGTCAACCACAAGGCGGTAATTATTACCGTAGTTATAAACCATTTAACGCACTGTATCGCTAATGCCAGTAGTAACACAACTATCACCTAATTTTTTAGGTGGTGTCTCTAATCAAAACGACGACAAAAAACTAGCTGGTCAGGTATCTGAGTGTATTAATGGGTATCCTGATCCTACTTATGGTCTACTAAAAAGACCTGGTATGAATTTTATTAATCACCTAAAAGATACAAGCGGAAATCCTTACAGTAAAGCTGATTTAGAAGATGCTGTATGGTTTTTTCTGGACCGTAGTGAAAGCACTTCTTATGTAGCAGCCATTAAAGGGACTAATATTTATGCTTGGAATGCAGCCACAGGTGCCCCATGTACTATTACAAACAATGGTACTTCGTATTTAACAGGTTCTAGTACTTCAGATCAATTTCATTTCCGTAGTATTCAAGATACTACAATTATTACCAACAGAACTAAAGTTACAGCAATGCTACCAGCTGGTACTTTTATTGCTAATTCAGTTGGTACTTTAAAATTAATTACACTTGTTGATGGTTACGATTATACTATAACTATTCAAGGTATATCTGATACAGCTAGTGCAACATCAAGTACAACTTTTCAAGATTTTTTAACTGGAGTTAATGCTAATAATTCACTATCTGGTGAAGTAAAAAGTATAATTGAAACACAACAAAACGCAAGTAATGCTAATTTTGATGGTGTTTGGTATATTGAGTCTTATGTTAACAGTTTAGTTATTAGAAGATTTAGTGGTGCTAATGCAGTTGTTCTAAATAATACACCAAGTACAATAACTGGCACACCTTTACCTTTTACTTTAACAGCAGTAGGTGGTTTTAATAATGAGTCAATTGAAGCATTTTTAGATCAAGTAAATAACCTTACTGAATTACCAGCTGAATCTTTTGATGGTCATAACGTACGTATCTTAAATACTAATAGTGATAGTGATGATTACCATGTTAAATATGTAGCTTATGATGGTATAAGTGGTAAAGGTTACTGGCTAGAAACAGTTGCTAGGGATGCTTCACCTGGAATAGATGCATCAACAATGCCACATAGATTTATCTATACTGGTACAGTTAATACTGTAGATCAATTTACATTTGAACCAATACCTTTTGAAAGCAGGCTAGCTGGTGATGACACTACAAGTCCAGAACCTTCTTTTATTGGAAGAAAAATTAAATCTTCATTTTTCTATAACAACAGATTTGGTTTGTTATCAGAAGATAATGTAATCTTAAGTGTAGCTAATGAATCTTTTAACTTCTTTGTTAAATCAGCTTTAACACAAATTGCTTCAGATCCTATTGATTTAAATGTATCTAGTACAAGACCTGTTACGTTATTTGATGTCTTACCTACAGCACAAGGTCTTTTGTTATTTGGTGATCGTCAGCAATTTATGTTATCTGCTACGGATGCAAATACATTAACACCTACGTCTTCTATTATTCGTACAGTATCCAGCTATGAAATGGATAGCAATATATCTCCTGTAGATATTGGTACTACTGTAGGTTTTGTTAATAAAGTACCTGATTATGCTAAAGTATTTAGTATGCAGTTACGAGATGTAGAACAACCGCCAATTGTTGTAGACATCAGTAAAGTTGTACTTGAATGGATTCCTGAAACTGTAGATAGATTAGTCTCTAGTCCACAAAACTCTTTTATTTTACTTGTAGATAGACAATCATCTTATCTCTATATTTATAATTATTATAATGATGGTGAAAAAGATCTATTTCAAGCTTGGACTAAATGGGAATTAACAGGTACTATTCAAGATGCTTACGTTTTAAACGATGACATTGTAGTTATAACACAACAAGAAGATGAGTATTTGTTGAATTCAATTACAGTTAATGAGTTACCTACAGGAGATGTTACAGTAAATACAACATCCCCCTTTATTACAGGTAATCCATGTTTAGATTTGTTTTCTAAGCCATTAGCCCCTGCTAATAATATAGATGCAGTTGTATATGATTCAGCTAATAAAGTAACTAAAATCTACACACCTTATACACCTATTTCTGGTAAAAAAGGTGCAGTTTTAATTGGCAAACCTGATAAAGATGAAGGCTTTTTTATAGAAGCAATACCTAAAATTGAAGCCGGTACAAACTATAACTATTTTGAAGTTGTAGGAGATTTAACTGATTCAGCTGATAATATTATTGTTGGCTACAACTATCACTTTGAAGTACAATTACCTACATTTTATTTTAGACGAAAAGATGGTACCTCTGTTGACTTTAGTGCTATATTAACTATTGCTAGAATTAAAGTATCTACTGGTCGATCAGGTCCACTGGTATTTAAAATTAAATTAGGTAGTTCTAAAGAATGGACTTTAATTAAAGAGGTCATAGTAAGTGATGATTATCAATTTAGCACAAGTCCTGTAAAACCTGAGTATAGGTTTGATGTACCTATCCATCAACGTAACACTAATTTTGAATTAAAAATGACAAGTGATTATCCATATCCTGTATCTCTTGTAGAGATGATGTGGGAAGGTAACTATTCACCTCGATATTATAGGAGAGCTTAAATTGGACCCAATCTCAGCAGCAGTCACTATTGCCTCAACCGGTTATAGCCTTGGAAGCAGTTTGTTTGGTAACAACAGCGCGGCTAACGATGATCAAGAAAGAGCGCAAATCCAACAACGAAAAGATGCTCGAAAACTACGTGATTCGATTAACGACTATAACGAAGAAAGTCTCAAAGTTGAAAAAGAAAATTACTATAATAATAGAGATTATGAGTTTGAAACTGCTATTAAAAATTGGGAGTATGGAAAAGAAATACAAGACTTTAATTATCAAAACAGCTTAAATATTTATAACGAAAGGTTAGGAATATCACAAAGTCAAATAGGTTTAAATGCAGAAGCTGCTGAATTAGGAGTTGCTACTACACAAGCTGCTTTCAAAGACTTTGAAATAGATCAAGCATTTCAACGTGAAGCTATTTATGCAGATCTTGAAAACGAAATAATTAATCAAGGTTTTAATAGAGAAACACAAGAACTTAAATTTGAAACTATTAAAGCAGGGTTTGAAAATGAACTTACTAATTTAGGATTTGATAAATTACAACAACAAGCAAATTTATTTGGGATACAAAGTAACAGACGTATTCAAACTGAAAGCATTCAAACTGACTTAAAAAACCTTTACAATAAAACTACCTTTGAAAAAGAAGCTGCTTCTATTAAAGAAATTCAAGATGCAGGTCAAGCTGCTTTAGGACAAGCTGGTAAGTCAAGAGGTAAAAGCATACAATCAGCACAGGCTGAATCATTTAGAACGCTGGTTCAATTAGAATCAGCTTTAAAAGGTTCTAGACGTAGTGCTGGTATTCAACTATTAAATCTAAATGTTGACTCAGCAGTTAGAGAAACTGGTCTTAATATCGATATCAATAAAATTGATGAAGCAACTAGATTTGCTAGAGTTACGTCAGGTCTTCAAACACAACAAGTTGGCATTGATATTGCTAGAATTGATCAAGCTATTAAGGTTGCTAATGAAGAAGCTGAATTTAATAACAGAATATTGCAAGCTAACAGAGAGAGTAAAATTGCTCAAACTGAACGTGATATTGCAGCTATTGAGTTACAACGAAGAAGTGCAGACCTTCAAGCTGAAGCCGCTGTAGGTGTTATGCCAACAGAATTGGAATATGCACCATACCCGGAAATCACTCCTGAACGAGTTTTCTTACCAGCACGTAAAGTGACTTTTGAAGAACTGTTAGGAGCACAAGCACCTATACCTTCAGGACAACCCTCAACTAGTGAAATTATCCAACAAGGTCTTAATTTTGCCTCAGCAGGTGTAAATCTTTATGAAGCTTTTAATAAACCAACAGATTCTTTGTTTAAAAACCCATTAACAAGCCAAACCTTTACTGGATCGCTTAATAGTAATATTTATGATCCAACCCTTGTAAATCCAAATCCATTACAATTCTAAAATCCTAATTAAAAATTAATTATGGCACGACTACGATACCAGCCTGCTACAAACCCAAGAGGATTTCAGCCTATTCAACTAAGTAGTGCTGGTATTACTCGTATGCAGGAAGAAAACAACAGAGTAATTAGAAACTTAGAAAAAAGACGTGATGCTGAAATCTCCCAAAGAGATCGTAATTTACAAGCATTAGAACAGAACCAAGCTGCTGAAGCTGCACAACGTGAACGTAATTTTCAAAGTGAACAACGAGCACTACAACGACAACAAGCTAAATCTCAAGCTGAAGAAAAATTTGCAATACAAAACAGAGAAGATCCTAATAAAGATTTAGAAAAAGTTATAACTGGTTTAGTTGATTTCAGTCAAACTATTGGTAAAATTTCCGCTGAAAGAACCAAGCGGATGATTAAGGATCAAACTGCGTTAGCTCAAAAAAATGCTAGAGATGATTTTTACAATAATCCAGCAGCACAAACTGAGTATAAAAATCTACAAAGCAGGCAGCCAGAAGAGACTGCTAAACTTGATGCATTAACAAGTAAAGGGTTAAATACTGGAGTAATTCCACCTAATGAAGCATCTAGAGATTTCTTGGCTAATCCTGGTAGAAATGCTGTTTATGACCAAGCATACAAAAACGAAGCTTTAAAATTACTTTTTAGGTCTGATACACAAAATTTACTACAAAGCAATGATGTAATATCTGAATTAGGTTTTGCTCCTATTGAAGCCTTACAAGACTCAAAAAAGATGGGTCTTGTTACACAATATGTTTTAGAAAGAAGTCTTGATAGATTAGGGTTAAAAGATAAAAACCCTGGATACTATCAAGAAGGTTATGAAAACGTTCAAAAACTTCAAAGCACTTTTGTACAAAATGCTTCAACAAAAGAAACTTCAGCTAATTTGCAAAAAATGGCTGAACAAGCTGATTTCCTAAGAACGAAGGTATCTACGTTAGGGGCATCTCTTCAATCTGATTTAGCTAATCCCGCCATCAGTAACCAACAAGCTCGTGATCGTTTTTTAAGTGCTTTGGAAGCTGTTGATCCTAGAACTGGAGAACCACTTTTTGAAGTTGATGATATAAACGCTGTTTTTTTACCGAATTTTGATGAAACTGTTGGTAAAGTTTGGGGAGGTCAAGGAGGTAATAAACCTTCGACCGCTTATTTACAAGCTCTACGTAACCGTGAGCAAACTATACGTCAATTTAGAGCTAATCAAAACACAGAGCGTAACCTAGACGCTAAAGATTGGACACGTCTTGTTGCAGTACCAGAACTTATAGCTCTTACTGATAAACCATCTGACTCAGGTGATCCGTTAATATTTGACTCATTTAAAGCCCTATGGCCACAAAAGTTCCCTGGAATACCTTACCCAACTGCTTTAATACAAGCAGAGCAGGTAGCAATTGCTAAAAATATTAAAAAAGAAGAAGATATGATACTATTAAAGCTTAATAGTACAGTACCTCTTACTCAGCAAGACATAGATATTATACAGAACCCTGCTACAAAGAGCAAATATCAGGCTATATTTAAAGAACAACAAACCAAAAGGTTTGGTCCTGAGTATCCTAAAGTTTTAAAAAATTTAAAAGCTAAAGCTATTAATGTAGCTGGGTTTGATCCAACTGTTGATGGTAGCATTAATGTAACAAGTACTTTTGTTTTAAATGCTATGCAAAAGAAATTTGAAGAGTATGCTTTAGAAGGTGAAAAAAGTGGCGTTAGGCCAGAATTAATTTCTGAATATTCTGCAAATAAATTAAATGAGTACGTAGCAAAAGCAGAAACAGATAAAACAAATTTATTTTATAAAGATCCTAATTCACTAGACAATGCACCTAGCTTCCCTAATTTATTTGGTAAAGCTCAAATAACACAAGATAGAGCTGATGCTAACATGCTTGATATACAGCTTGCAAAAAATGGCAATCTAACTTCTATTCTTAACATGCCATATATTTTAGGAGGACAAGATGATTACGAACGTATTTCAGCTCAGATCGCTAATAATCCCTTAAAAGTAGAATATACAGCTGAAATGAGAAAAATAGCTAGGCTATCACAACAAACTACACGTCCTATGACTCCTAGAGAAGTCTATAATTTTAGTATAGCTAAAGTTAATGCAGTATCTATGAAAGACCCTGTTATTGCAAACGAAGTTAATCCTATTGAAGATGCTGTGTATCAGTTAGCTCCAGAAGTTCAAAAACTTTACAACGATATACCAAATCGTACATTTAACAGGTCTCTCAGACTTGGTGCTGAAATAACTAATAGTCAAGGTAATCGTAATAATAACCTACCTACAAGGGCTAGTATGACACCTATTTCTATAGAACCATTTTCAAGTGGTGCGCCTAGTATTAGTCAAAAAAGAACTGGTACTGTTAATGTACCACTAAATACATATGCTCCTCAAGTATCTTCTATTACTTATGACACAGGGCAACCTGGTATTGATGTTTTCTTTGAAGATCATAACTTCCCAGCAGTATTACCAGGTATCGTAAAAGATACAGGGTATCAAGTAAATGCTAATGGATCAGGCTATGGCCATTACTTAGTCATTGAATCTATTGACCCGGCTACTGGAGAACCTGTCGATGTTTTATATGGACATCTACCAACAGCACCCACACAGTCTAGAGGTCAAAGTATTGGTTTAGGTGAAATTATTGGTAAACAAGGTGGTACTGGTAGTGTACAAAGTTATGACGGTACTATTGCTTCTATTGACTTCTTAGCACCAGCTCCTCCTGGTAGTGGATCAATGACACCTTATAGACACTATGATTCTTTAAGAAGAACTATCGCATCGCAATTAAATTAAAAAAAAAACAACATGAACGATCCATTAGAGTATTCAAATGTTGGTAGTGAATATGTGTTAGATGTACAAGAAGATGCTGTTAAACTTACTAACGAACAACTCGAAGAAATTCAACAAAGAATTACTTCTTATGAGGAAGAGCAACAGCAGCTTCAACAACAAGAGACACAACCTCCTACGGGAGGTCAAACTACACCAACAATTGAACAACCTACACCTACGGGTGAGGTAGCAACGGAACAGCAACAACCTACTGAACTTGTAGGCTCACCAGACACTCCTTATAGAACTCCTGAAGGAAACATTGATTATGAAAGATTAGAGCGTGAAGGTAGGGAATTAGATTTAAAAGAAGTTCAAGGTCTAATTGACTTCCCAACTGATTTTGCTAATAAACTACTGTCTAAGACAGGGTTACAAATCCCTAAAGCATCTAAGTACGAAAATGATATAGCGCAAACTGTAAGAAGCATTACTTCTGTTATTGCGCCTACATTATTTCTTCAAGGTGCTGGTCTTGCACTAGCATCTAAAGCACAAGCTGCAAGTACTAGCTTACTTGGAGCTGGTAACGTAATCAATAGGTTAGGTAATACTGCCTTCATGAAGTTTCTTGGAACTAGGGGTATTGAAGGTGGTGCTGGTGTACTTGTAGATGCTATCAGTTCTGAAACTGAAGGAGAAAATCTTTCTGGTTCTATTAAAAAATCAGGACTATACAAAGATTTAACGTCAAAACTACCTGCACAATTCGATTTTATTCCTGATAGTTTTGCTACTTTAGATAAAGATAGTTCAGATGAAAAACGTATTAAAAACATTAATGAAGGTTTGGCATTAGGTTTTCTTCTTCCTTTTGTAGGGTCTTTAGGAAAATTAAAACGCAGTTTAGGTCAAATTGGAAAAGGTGTTATAAAAGAACCTAAACTTATAGGTGAAACACCCAAAGCACAGAAAATTATCGATAGTATGCAACCAGCTGCTAAAAGTGATGATTTAGTAGAAGAGCTCTCTAGATATGCTGCTAAACAAGAGGCAGATCTTGATGAACTTGGATACTACAACCAAGCTATGAATCCTAATGCTAACGTCCCACTAAAAGGTGTTAATGACGTTTATGATTGGAATGAAGTTGGTA
>Ga0208425_1000747_pt1 | contig 11192 bp, 9 predicted proteins | sample DEB08_DNA_4_FD_185496 | JGI IMG/M metagenome (GOLD analysis project Ga0208425, IMG submission 185496) | Aqueous microbial communities from the Delaware River and Bay under freshwater to marine salinity gradient to study organic matter... | ecosystem: Environmental > Aquatic > Marine > Coastal ...
AAGTTTCTCATGTGTGTTACTGGTGATAAAATTGTTTTAGCTACCTGCGATAGACCTTTTGGATATAGAACTAAACTTTGATATAGCTGACCTAACATCCCTGGGTCCTGTTGCTGTAGCCCTGTGTCTTTTAACGCTTTTGCAACACCAGGTCTTGCAAAAAAAGATTGTTCTGAGAATGGATTGGTTGCACCCATAGCAACATTACCTTTATCTAATACCTCTTTCTTAACACCTTTACCTGCATCAATAGTTAATCTTTTAGCAGGATCAATAACTTCTACAGGTACAAAGTCTGTACCAAATAACTCCCTAGCTTCGTCTTCACTTTTAGCTAAGAAAGGTTTTACATTACTTTTTCCAGAACTAAATGCTTCGGCTACTTCATCGTTTTTATTTAAAAGATCTCTGTAAAACATATTACGTCTTGTAAGCATAGATAATTTTGCAGTAGCACCTATGATTGTTTGCATTGGGTTTCTTTGTTTACCAAACAATTCTTCAAATACTTCTTTATCTGCTTTTGATTTTAATTCACCAATAGATACTAGTGGTTGTTGTGTTCTTCTTTTCAACGTCTCGTCTAATACAGTTCTATTAACAAAAAAATCAGGTACTTTAAATACAACATCTGATGGCCTATCTAATCTAAAACCTTTAGGTAGATTAGGATCCTTTAATGTGTTCGCTACTATTTCTTCTGCCTGTAAATCTGTAATAGGTTTGCCCGCTTCATCAGCACTTTGTTTAAATACTGTTTTAGCTCTTTCGATTGCTTCTCTTGTAGGTGTGTATCCCATATAAGGTAGTATACTTTTGTTTTGAAATACATCATACGTTGCACCAATGTAATTTTTAAACTTGTTACCAAATAATTTTTTAAATTCTGCTATCTCATTCTTACCAAGTGTTCTTCCTAAATTAGAAAACAGATCAGCCCACTTGTCTCTGATAGTTGTTAGACTACCAAATATAGTACCCATAGTTTCTTCATCTACTTTTAAGTCTTGTAATTTTTTAAGTAATGCTTCTTTTTTTGTTTGATCTAATGCACCAAACTTTGCATAACCAAGGTCATCTATTTGTGCATCACCTGATAACAAGAGGTCATTAACATCTTTTAGTAGTGCATCTCTTTTCTTTTGATTGACTCTATTAGCTATGTTTCTAAACGGTGGAAATATCTTATCAATAGCTATATCTAATTCCCTAGATATATTTTTTGCCTTTACAGCATCAGCAGATCTTTCTCCAATATTAGTTCTTTCAATATCAAAAAACTCTTGAGTCTTACCACTTCTTGCCCTGAACCCTTGTGCAATCTTATCTATAAATCTATCTATCTTATCGTTTGAGTCTGTAATGTTTTTATTTCGATCAGTTAGTCTTTTAATAACTTTACCTGTACCTGCAATAACGCCGGTAAACAATGCACCTTCAGTACCAAACTTAACTCTATTTAATAAATCTGTTAACGGATCATCAGACTCTCTATCTATTTCTGTAGGTCCACCAATTAAATCACCGAACGTACCTATCTGTTCTACGTCACCAACAAACGCTGCTTCACCAACACCGCCCCCTAGCGCACCACCAATAAATCTATTTGTTTTACCTTTAGCATTTAATTCTAAAACATCGTCAGCTAGTTTTTTTACTTCTCTTGAAGATTTAAAATATTTACCAGTTTTTGCAGCTTTCATAGCATCAACTGCTATTTTAGAACCAACTCTAAACCCTGCAGTAGCAGGTATACCAATGTTAATTAATGCTTCTGTAATTTGTCCAGCTACAGTTGCTTCTGCTTTCTCATCTAATGTTGTAAGATCATCAAAGAATGCTTCTACTCTAGCTGCTCTGTTTTGATCAACACCTAGATCTAATAATGTTGCACCTAATGAAAAGAAACCTTTTGGTATCGCAAGAAGACCAGAACCTACACCAGCCAGTACAGATTCAATTGTACCTACTTTATTATTATCGTTTGATTCCGCTAGTATTAGTTCTCGTGCAGAAGCCATGAGTTACCCCTAACCTGTAATTTCGTCTAGATTTACAAATGTAGCACTACCATCCTCTACTTGAATAGCTTTTTTGTTTACGACATATAGACCATTATCTAGTCCACCATAATTTTCTTGTAGGTAATCTATTTCGTCCTTGCCTTCGTTATTTTTTTCCCATTTTGCATACTTGTCATCTGGGAAAGTATAGTCAACATCTTGTCCTAGACCAGTTAATACAGATCTTAATGTATTACTTGTAACTATATTTTTACCATCTATTTCTGCCTTTGCCATAATGTCAGCAGCAGACGCACCTTTTAAATCTTTTTGTATTTTTGCAGTAGCTGCTTTTTTATATGCAAGATCAACTGCAGAAGATGGATCATTTGCTTTAATATCTTTTTCAATCTCTCCTTTAAGAACCGCAGCATCAATTTGTTTCTTAAGAGCAGAAGATTTATCTAAGTTTTTAGATATAGCACTAATTAATTGTGACTGTAGACTACCGGATTTAATAGATCCTTTTAAGTCTCCACCTTCTTGTTGTATAATTTTACTTGCATCAATTAATGAATCATAAGTTGCATCTTTATTCATCTTATCAATTCCCATTAATTTGTAGTATCTATCTTTTGTTGCTTGAATTCTGTCTTCGTTTATTTCTTGTTTTGCACCTTCTCCAGTTCCACCAGTTCCACTTACATCAGGTGTAGCTACAACTTTAGTTTTTTTATCTCCACGTTTTAATCCAGTGCTTTCACCTGTTGGTGTTTTTTCTTTAGGACCAGTTTTAAAAGGGTCTGCAAAAGGTATTATAGTATTAGCGTATTCTTTTAATAAATCTGGAGTTGCCTGAGCTATACCTTTTACAGCTTTAGTACCGGCCTCAAGGCCCATACTAGCTGCAGGTAGACCTAAACTTAATGGATTTGATCTTAAAAGAGAACCAACTCTAAAACCAGCACCTGCTCCTGTCTCAGCCATTCCTGCACCTAGTCCCGCTTTAGGTGTAAAAATATCTTTTAATCTACCCATGGTTCCTAAGTTTTGTGACATAGGTGTGTAAGCTCTAGCTGCTTTAAATCCTCTGTAAGCTGCCGGTAAAAATCTTGCAGCTGCTGAAAGTCCAGCACCTATTAAAGGAAACGCGTAACCTTGTCTGCCTGTTTCATCTTTTGGTGCAAGTGGACTACCAACAGTATTGATAGCTTGTTTCTCTTTCATACCATTCATGATACCCTCTTTAATAGGGCCACCGTATCTAAACATTGGTCTATTTAATGTCTTCATATACTATCCGTATAATTTACCAAATAATCCTGCAACACCTGTTGCTGTGCTTAATGCTGTCGAGAATGGACTAGGACTTGCAGCTGGTGCGAATGAATCTCCAGCAACACCACCGGCAATACCTGTAATTCCTCTTCCATATACATCTAATCTATTGTAAGGCTCGTAAGCTGCAGTTCTTGCAGCGTCGGCATCTGCTCTTAGTCTTGCATCTTCTAACCCTGATCTAAATGCACCTAAATTACCTAGTGAAGCCACATCTCCGGCTCTACCGGCTCTTTCAAAATTAGCCGCTGTAAATTGGTTTGATAAGTCTTGACCTCTTCTTGCATTGGCGTCTGCAAAAGCTTGTTGTTGTAACTGTGCTACAATACCTGCTCTTCCCATAGTAGTATCTGCCATGTACTGACCTTGCATTGCACCCTGTCTACCACCACCAAATGCACCTTGTGTAAAAGCTTGGTCATTAATTTGTTGCATACCACCTGCTCTCGATTGATCATACTGTCTTAAAGTTTCATCAATAACACTTTGTTGATAAGGCGACATGTAAGAAGAAATAGAACCAACCCCTGTTCCAGCTCCCGGACCCATAAGTGTTTTTGCTGAATCTAAATAAGGTTGATAAGATCCAATACCTGAAGTTGCAAGATTAATTGCGTCTTTTTGTAATTCGTCCTCACCAGCAACAAAAGATCTACCTGTAAATTTACTTGTATCTATAGGTGCTGACGTTGTCGCCGTTAAATTTCGGGCGTAATCTTTTACATTTGATTCTAAATAATCTGGTAATGCCATTATTCTATTCTACTCTCCAATTGTTGTGCTTGATCAAACATCGACTGTGCAGGATTTTCCATACCCTGGGACTCTTCTGATATAGTACCACCAGATTCTAGATTGTCCATCATATTCTGCATAACTTCTGCACCTCTATCAATATCTCCCTGACCCGCGTTTCTTACAGCGTCTGCTGTAAATACAAATTCATTCTTACTAAGTCTAGCCGGCACATCATCTGCTCTTTCCTTAGCTCCCAGTGGTACAAAACCACCTTCTCTATAATCTTTTTCTAAGCCACCTAGGTCCATAAGACCACCGTCTGCTTTTCTATCTCTTAAAGCATTGTAAATCATTTTAGAATCTTCATCCATCATTCCGGTATCACCACCATAATAATAATCTTGACCCTTCATAAATTCATCAGCACCTTTATCCCCTAATCTTAATCTTTTAGCTATTATATCTAAAGCGCCTTCATCTAATGCATTAATAATATATTCACCATCTGCATCTTTAGTAATGTCATAACCTTCATCAATTAAGCCTTCTATAACCTTTACAGCTTTTTTAGATTTAGGTGCTATAAAAACATCTTGACCAGTTGCCTGTGCTTGATACCCATAATCAGGAACATAGACATCTTCATCACGTATTTGAACACTTATATCAGCATCATCAAATAAAGATTTAACTTTACCTACACCAGCTTTAAACATCTGACCTGCTTTTTGTAATACACCACCACCTATTCTATAACCTGGTCTTAAACTTGCTAATCCACCATCTGCAAAATCATAGAAAGATCTTTGTACAGATGCTTTAGGAGGCATGAAATATAATGCAGCGTTTGTAGGGTCTCTATAATATTCTCTAGCTTGTCCTCTAATTTCTTCTACATCCGGTTGAGGCATAGTATACGATGTACCTGTATCTTCCTCTTCTTCGTCACCCATAAAAAATGGAGCAGCTATACCTGCAGCACCTAAACCTGTAAGAGCTGCTTTACCTAAACTAAATTTTCCTTTATTATAAAATAAAGCTTTACCTAACATGTTAGGATTAAATTTACCGGTGCCACCACCACTTTTTGCAAATGAACCAAACGGAGATGCTAGTCTACTAAACATTCTTGCCTTACTAAAACCACCTGGACCAAGAGCCCCAAGTCCATAACCTGCAGCCGCTAACATTGCCATCTTACCTATTGGTGATTTAGCAACTTTCTTAACAGCTCTACCTGCTTTTTTAACTAGTTTACCTAAAAAATATCCTTGTCTCTGGTCTTCGAGACCCATAATGCCACCCATATTCCGCATTTGTCTTTCCATATTCATTCTTGAAATTGCCATAATCTTACCCTTTTATCGCCTTTTTGTTCTATAATCAATCATATATCTCTAGCATATCTGCTAGTCCACCGTCCATATAGTAAACTCTACCACCATCCATATAGTGTTGAGAATAACCTTGGGAAGTACCCGTTCCAGCAGCTGTTGCTTGAGCCGCGTTTTGTCCCTGAGCATTAGTTGCTTCTCTACCACCACCAACAGCCCTATCACTAGCACTATAACCACCACTATCTCTAGAAACATAACTACCAGAATCTAGTCTACTTTGAACTTGAGCAACCCTGTCTCTCTCTGCTTGTGCTGCTGCCGCTTCTGCCGCTGCTGCCGCTGCTGCTGCATCTTCTTTTCTTTTCTTGTCTGCAGCTTTTTTATCTTTTCTCATTTTATAAACTTGTTTTGTTTTTTTACGTGCACCTAAAATTTGTGCTTCTGCATCATCTAATAAACCTAATCTTTCCTCTAACGTAGTAGTGTCTAAACCTTTTGCTTTTTTATCTGCAATAGTTTTTTCAATTGTATCTCTTCGTTTACCAAATGTATCTGCATCTATTTTATTAAGATTGTAACCTGCCATAATACCACCAGCAGTATTATAATCATCAGTAACAATTCTACCTATGTCGTCTGTAAATATACCTGCACCTCTTGCTTCATTTTCCATAATAGCTCTTTCATTAATAGGCATTACTCTACCTAAAAAATCTTTTGCCATTCCAAACCCTTTTCCTATTAAACTATTTGACATATAATTTTTTATAGCACCTGGTATTCCTGGTTCAGGGACACCTGACGGCACACCATAATACTCTGGATAGTTGTCCATAAATTTTTGTGCTTCTGTCATTGAAGAATAGTTAGGGTCATACTGGTCAATGTATTGTCCCTGAGCCCCGTACTGTTCTTTGTTATTCATTATAATTTCATTAGCTATGTCTTTTAAACCTGTTAAAGTTCCACCAGTAAAAGAACCATAGCCCTGACTGTTAGGGTCTATTCCTTGAGCTAGTGCTTGGCTAGCTTGATTATAGGCTGCTTGTGCATTTTCTACACCAGTACCATAAGGTTTTGGATTAAATGTTCCAGAATATATCTCACCAGCTTGTCTACTCGGAAATGCATTGTAGTCCTGTCTAACATTACTCATGTTTGTGTTATAAGGATTGAATCCATCACCACTATCTCTAGGAATTAGAGTAGGGATACCTCCTGTTTCTGTATCTACAATAGGTTTGCTTTCAGGTATTTTAAAAGGGTTTAATAAAAACTCAGTTCTAGGTATGTAATTATACCCTGCTTCCCTTACCTGTTTATCGTAATCACTTAATGCCATTACTCTTCTTTGTCCTCATCAGATGATGCACCTAACGGTGGCATCGCTGCTACTTTTATTTTTAATGATCTTGTTATGTGTTCTTGTTGAGTATCTGTTTCAGGGTTAGCAATATCGTCTTCTGCTTCTTTATCTGAGTTGTACTCATAATTAGTTTGTGTATTTCTTAATATTACTTCTGTTTCACATTTCACAACCGGTACTTTTTTACCATTGATTATTGTGTATGCTACTTCGCCTTCTTCTGTAAATGCCATAATTAATCCCTATTTATTTCTAATATTGCACAAGTGCCTTCGAATATATCTGCTGTAGCAGCTTGTAATTGTAGTTTATCATTCTCTTCTAACACAATTGAGCCGTCAGAGATAGACTTAGAATCCCCTGAGTTTACAGTATGTTCAGCAAATTGAAAAGCAGTTGTTGCTGAATTATCATATAAAAAAGCTTTTATTTCTGTGTTTCCGCCACCTACATTAGCCGCATGTATATTCTGTATTATAGCCCTAGAATTAGATGGACATGTATAAACATCTATTACAGATGTTGAGTTTAGGTCAAAATTAGCATTTTTATAAATATTTGCCATTAACTATTATTACCCGAAGATTTAAACCAAGTAAATCTTTCTGTTTCTTGTTTAAGTTCATCTAAAAATGTAGAGTTTAATTGTTCTGTAATTAAGGCAATAGCTCTATTAATTTGTTTTTGGTTTGAAACATCATATTCTTCTTTTGGTTCCGGTATTCTTATTACTATCTTAGCCATTATCTTCTTCCATCTGGTTGAATATCTAATCTTATAGTCCCAAATCTCCAAGACTCTGATGCGCTATCATTTTCTATTTTTATATTAACAAATCTTCCTCGTGCTCTTGTATCCTTTTTTTGAGTAGAAGGTGTAATTGTAAATGGACTTAAGGCTGTCGCTGTTTGAGAATCTGAAGGATATCTTTTAACTGCAAGTGTTACTTTTGCATTACCTGCAAGATCTTTAAAATCAGGTATGAATCTTCTAACCGCAAGAAAAACTTCTCCAGCTAATGCATATGTTTGTCCTCTTTGTGCCTGTTGAAGATCATAGTCATATGACTGTATAAAAGAGGTAACTGTTGTCGTACTACCGTCAGGATTAACTTGATCAGTACCTACCTCATGCTCGAATAATGTAGTCTGCCCGAGCCCTGATTCCCCAATAATGACTGGAAATGTCCCTGACGCACTATCATTAAATTTAGTTGCAATAGGGTTAGGATACACGGTTGCATCGATCCAGGTAGTTCTAGCTTCTGTTCCTATATACCAAACACCTCCGGGTATTTTGCCACTTTCACCATAATTAAATACAACATACTGATCATTATATTCTGAATTTGTTGATGGATAATACCAAGTCACTTCTGTGTACTGATTATTTAAACCCGCATAAACCTGTTGTCCTTTTGTAGTGTCTGCTTGATCATAGACATAATCTTCAACAGTACATGGTAGAGATTTAACTGTACCATCAAATGCAAAGAAACCGTTAGTAGACATCCAGTAAGCTACACCATCTATTTCAACCGCTGCATTTTTACCAATCAATCCACAGTTAGTACCAACTTGTTCGAATCCAAATGTAAAAGGTGCACCAATAAATTTCATGGTGTATAAAGCGTTGTCTGTCCAAACTAGAATAGTTTCTTTTGCTTTTAAGGCACCCATAATTTTAGTACCGTCTTGTAGTCTTTGTGTACCAGCAGAGTTAATAGCAGTTACTGTATAGTCATTTATATCTTCTTGTTCTGAAAATCTTATAAACATATCATCTTGTGTTGCAGATGAACCAATAGTTGTTTCTGTTCCAAGATGAATTAAGTGACGTGTTGTTGGTGATACTAATGTTACCCTTGTTGCAGTTGGATTGTTTGTAGTTGCAAATCCAGATGTAGATGTAGCTGCTCTTATTGTTAAAGCATTTGTTGCACCTGCGTTCCATGTAAATGTTTTACCGTTTGCAATCGTCGCAACTAATACCTGACCAAAATTACTTAATGACCAAAGACCTGGTTCAAGTGTTATGTCGTCTGCAGATGATGCTTCTCCCCAGTTTCCCGTTCCCCAAGTATCTGTACCCCAACCATAACCATATGATTGTGCGGCAGGACCTACTGGCTCGTAAGGAATTAATTCTATACTACCACCTGTAGACACCGTTCCTGTTGCATTAGAACTTTGTGTAACTGTAAATACAGAACTAGATGTAACAGAAGTTACTTGAAAATTTTTATCTTCAAAGTCAGAATCAGAATAACCTGTACCACCAGGTAAAGTTACATTATTAAATTGTACGATGTCACCTGCTACCAATCCATGAGCAGATTTAGTTACAGAACAAATAGCAGAACCAGATGTAGTTGCAATTGTTGCACTAGTTAAAGCTGTTTTAACAGGTGTGATGTCATATAACTGACCTTCAAAATAAATAAGTAAACATTTATCTGTGCCGATAGCAACATATCTGTTACCGGATAAATCTACAAATGCAAACTCACGTCTTGCAACACCAACAATTGTATCTGTAATAAGTGATGACCAGCCACCAACTTTTTCTGGCAGCATATATCTAAATCGTACGTTATCACAATCTACCCAACGCTGTTCAGCACCTACTGTTGTGTTTTGTTTATCAATTCCTGGAACGAATTGAAAGTCAAGAAGAGCCATAGTTCAGCCCCTATATTTTATCTTTGTATACCCAGCCTCTCGTTGCATTAACATATACTAACGTGAAAGCTGAAGCATTTGTTGAAACAACTAGATCATTACCTGCACCATTTATATTTGATCCATTTCTTCCGACTGTTAAGTTGTTAGATGCAAGGTTATTACCACTGTCTATAAATGTAACCTCATTTCCTATTGCAGGGGATGCGGGTAAATTAATTGTAATAGCTGTACCAATACCACCCCCAGAAGTATCTATCAAAACCTGATCACCATTAACTGTAGTATAAGTAGCTGAAGGTGTGTAGTATCCTTTAGTCTGTAGTTTACCTGTAATGTTTGTTCCATCAGAATATAAAACTGTAGTTGAACCTACAGGTAAAGCAATTCCTGTACCTGAAACTGTTTTAACTGTTAGTGTATAATTAGATGCTGATCTTGCTGTTGCATCTTCTACAATAAACACTCTTTCAGCACCATCAGGCATAGTGACTGTTCTATTAGCAGCCAAAGTTCCTGTTAATTTATAATATAGATTTTTACCGTTTGCTGTTGCATGATTAGCTAAAGATAAAGCAACATCTGAACTAGCTACACTTAAAGATAAATAACCGCTAGCTGCTTGTTCTAAAATCTGTAAATTTGTATTTGTAATAGTACCCCAGGTTCCTGATTTCTCCCCTGTGGTAATTAATTCTAGTTTTAAATCACTTGACGTACTTGATGCCATATATTTCTCCTACGGATTGTTCGGGTCAATAGGTACCCAGGTACCCGTTGTTCCTGGAACTATCGGGTTCCAGTTTATCACATCTACCGTGTTAGTTGCAAGGTTTATTTGATTACCAGTTACAGTAACTGTTGTAGGAAAAGCAATAGTAGTATTACCCACTGAAATATTTAATCTGTTTCCTGTTACTGCTATGTTTAAATCCTGTATGAAAGGACTTGAAAAAGGTGCTGCTGAAAATGACGTTGATCCAAATAACATTATGAGCTCCTACTTGTTTGAACTGGTGTCCATACCTGAGTTGCGCCCGGTAGTATACCATCCCATTTTTTGATATTAACAGATGTTGTTCCAACATTTAACTGATTTCCTGTAGGTAAAGCGGTTGCTGCAGCAGTGATTGTCACTGTTCCTGTTGCAAGATTAGATTGTTTTCCTGTAACACTAACCACTGCATTTGCTTTAGCAACTGCATTACCAATTGTTAAATTAGCTCTTGATCCAGTAACAGAGAAGTTTGCATCAGCAGAAATGGTGACATCACCTGTACCAATATTTGCTTGTGATCCATCTGGTAAAACAACTGCCGCAGCAGTAGTTGTTACATTACCAAGAGATACATTTGCTCTGTTTCCAGTAACAGGAACTGTAATATTAACTTTACTCTCAGCATTACCGATTGATAAATTAACTCTTGATCCTGTAAGAGCGACTAATGCATTAGCAACAATAGTTGGGTTACCGGTTGTAATACTAATTTGATTACCATCTACACTGACATTTGCATCAGCAGTAACAGTTACATTACCAACTGTGAAATTAACTCGTTGTCCTGTAACACCAACGTTTGCATCAGCTGTAATACCAACTGTACCTGTGTTTAAATTAAATCGATTACCGGTTAATGGAACATCTACATTGATTGCAATACCAACTGTACCTGTTGAGATGTTGGATCTGTTTCCTGTTACACCAAAATTAGCATCAGCGGTAACTCCA
>Ga0208425_1000750_pt1 | contig 11181 bp, 20 predicted proteins | sample DEB08_DNA_4_FD_185496 | JGI IMG/M metagenome (GOLD analysis project Ga0208425, IMG submission 185496) | Aqueous microbial communities from the Delaware River and Bay under freshwater to marine salinity gradient to study organic matter... | ecosystem: Environmental > Aquatic > Marine > Coastal ...
ACACGTTATTAGTGCTGCCGCCGTGATTAGCTATGAATACGTAGTTTATCCATAAAACGTAACCATTAGGGACTGTGAACAGAGTTGTCTCTGAAGTGTCTGCTAAAGTCTTATGTTTGGTGTAGTACATTAGTACAACCACATAACTGGTGTAGTACCACGAGTGTCAACGTGTACGAAGTCTTTGGCTATACCAATGCCGTTGAAGCCGATGTGGTTAGCTACGTTGACTATGCGGTGTCTGTCGGCTGCACTGGTGACTTTGATGTCAGCAGCGATACCTTGGGCGTGGGTGCCGGGAACTTCCTTGGCAGCTTCAATAGGATGTTCTGTAGGATGACGGAAGCCACTCGTGATCACAAAAGGAAAACCACAGCCCCCACGCAAACGGTCTAACTTCTCTAGGAACTCCTGTTCCATACGGTTGTCACCCGTGACTTGACAATTGAACTCATCTAGAGTAAAGTACTTAAGCTTCATCTACGATTTCCCCTTCGATGACTTCATTATCACCCACATCTACGGTGCCAACACCAGTAATATTGATCTGAATAGCGTTTCTACCTGCGTCCTTAACCACGTCCTTCTCAAAAGCACCCACTGGTAGCATACGGTCCATGATTAGCTTCCATGCTGCCGCTTGGTTCTTGTGTTCATTGTCCAAAGCAGCATCAAATATCGTCTCTAGGACTTTTTTTGACTTCGGTGAAGCCAGCATACGAGCTTTGTACTCGTTGATGATAGCAGCGTCACCCTTTGGTCTACCCACTTGCCCTTTGTTTCCGGGTTTTACAGCGGCTATCTCTGACTTCCGGGGTCTGCCACGACCACGCTTTTGTATTGCATCGGTCATAACACAAATTGTCCCAAATTACAACTATAGTATAACACAAGTCTACACAAAAGTCAAGCTATTTTTCCTTTGTTGCGCCGCAAGCTGCAACCGCAAGGCTAATCAATGACTTACAGTCGTTAAAACACGAGGTAATATTCCTAATTTTCACCTATTTTGTGCGTCAGTGGCTACTACATTTATAAACACAAGTCAACACCCTCCCCCGTGTCAACATTTGCAGACAATTGGCATGATTCTTGCGTAGCAACAAGTGTGCCAACTTTGGCTGAGCCCATTGTTGGCATGCGTTTTGCATGTGTTGCAACATCTGTGCCAACTCTGGCGGCGTCACAAGTTGGCACGAGTCTTGCATGAGATGCAACAAGTGTGCCAATGTTGCGCCAACCACAGATGACACGTGCTGTCAAGTGTTGACAAAGTGTGAGAGCCAGTGTAGGACCCATTAGCGCCTAGCATGTCCACAAGTAAAAAACAAGTGTTGCAATAGGTAAAAATGGGAGTATACTTGTATTCATTAACTAGCCAAAAGGAAGCGACACAATGACAAAACAAGACGCAACGCAAGTAATCACGCAGCAATTTATAGATGCTATAGAAAGTGGGATGGTAAGTGGTAAATGGGTAAGACCCTGGGCACTAGGTCCGAACGGATTCCCAACTAACGCGGTCACTGGTAAACAGTACAGCGGAACCAATGCGGTCATGTTGCTAATTGCTGGAGGCGGAGAATGGGCAACATATAAGCAATGGCAATCAATAGGTGCTCAAGTTCGCAAGGGTGAGAAAGCAACCAAGATACTGCGGCCCATCATCAAAAAAGATCCTAGCGGATTAGAAGATGATAAGGTGATTGGGTTCACTGGCGCGAGTGTATTCGCGGCGGATCAAGTCGATGGTTATACGGCGCAAGTAACAGAACCCAAGCAATTCAACGATCATACACTTGCTGAAGCTTTCGTAACTGCTACAGGTGCGGACATTCGCCATAACGTGGATGGTGACAGGGGTGCATATTACGTACCATCTGCGGACTTCATCAACATGCCAACAAAGGAACTATTCCACGGCGAGACTGAATATTACTCGACCTTGCTTCATGAGTTATCGCATTGGTCTGGCCATGAGTCTAGATTAGACCGTGGACTCAATACAGGTCGATTCGGTGAGGAAGCATATGCTTTTGAAGAGTTAGTGGCCGAACTAGCGTCAACGTTCCTATGCGCCCATTTGGGAGTGCATCAAGGCTACCAAGACAACCACGCAAAATATCTCAAAAGCTGGTTAAGAGTGCTACAGGACGATTCAAAGGCACTCATGACGGCAGCGAGTCAAGCGGAAAGGGCGTATAAGTTTTTATGCGCCTTTAGTGAAAAGGCAGTTGACAACGCCGAAAAAGACGCGGCATAATCTGACACAAGGTAAACGAAGGAAAAAAAACCAATGACAATCAAACTATCTAAAGCTGGCAAAATGCCATGCCGCTCGTGGTCACTGGAAGCACTCAAGACTTGCGCGGGTAGCGTAGGCGACGACGGTAAACTAGTGCCAGCTTGTGCCGGATGCTATGCCACAACGGGAAACTATAGGTTTCCGAATGTCAAAGCACCACGCGAGCACAATCGTGAGGACTGGAAGCGTGATACATGGGTGAATGACATGGTGGCAGAGTTAGACAATGACCGTTATTTCCGATGGTTTGACTCGGGCGACATGTACTCAATCAAGCTGGCACAAAAAATGCTGGAAGTGATGAAGCGTACACCATGGGTCAACCATTGGCTACCTACTCGAATGCACAAGTTTGCGAAGTTTGCCGAGGTCATCGCCGAGATGGAAGCATTGCCGAACGTAGTTGTTCGCTTGTCATCTGACAGCATCACTGGTGAGACTATCGACGGTCTGACTACGAGCACCATAGTACCATTCGCTGAGGATGCTGCCGATGGTGTGACAGTATGCGAAGCGTACACTAGGCAAGGTAAATGCGCGTCATGTCGGGCATGTTGGAATAAGTCTGTGGCTGTGGTAGCATATCCAGCGCACGGCAAAAAAATGTTAGGATTGATTGCGAAAGCAGCATAGGAGGTGGTATAACGTGAATTTAAGAGAGATAGCGCAGGACATAGTGAACGCATCAAACGCAACAGGCAATGATGTTAGAGTAGCAGATGAGCGGCTTATAGAAGAGTATGCGGGTAATGCTTTGAATCGAACGTTTTTAGAATACGTGCATATTCGTCGGAGTTTACGAGAGGCAGTAAAAAAGATCAGAATAGAGGAGGCGGCATAGAAGGAGGATATAGCCTACTGATGAGCCGGTGAAACTCCGGCGAAACGCTCAGCTTTTCTCCTTGGCTGGGCGTCTAGGTAAAAACTTTAATCCCACAAAAGGAAAAAAACCATGTCACAATTTAGAATCCAACGCACACGCAAAGCACCAGTGCCAGCAACGCAGAAAGCGCAGACCAACACTTGGCGAGACTTGTTCGCCAGTATGGACAAAGGCCATTGGTTTTTGGTACAGAAACGAAACTTTGCCAAAGTGCAGCAAGCAGCCGCTACGTATATGAAAGGCAAGTATCGACTGTATAAGCACCCAACGCGCAAAGATTGTCATGTGTTTTTAGTTAAGGAGCGTATCTAATGAAAATGATTGAACCAAAGCGAGAGGAACTATTGACCGCATGGATCACACTCTATAAATTACAGGTCAACGGGCAATGCGACAAGGTACAGCATGAAGCTATATCTCTGTTACTGCCTTTGATCGACAAAGAACAAAACCGGAGGTTAAATCAATGATAGGCTACGACCATGAGTTTTATAGTGGCTACACTGGCGACGAGTACAGCTTCCACCTAAACCATGACGGTGATGATTTCGTGTTTGAACATCTGCTAATCAACGGCATCCCGAAGCACAACGAAGACGTGACTAACCGTGAATACCTAGACATGCTGCAGTGCCTAGACGATCACCAGTGGTTATGGGATGACCTAGATACAGCGAGGCGTAGACGATGAACTACTTTTATGTAGAAGAATGCCCCACTCAGGCAGCACAGGCACTCTGTGACAAGCACGTAGTCAAGATGATCCTAGAGACTGCACAAATGCTCAGTACGGCTCACAGGCTCACAGAGTCCCCACAAGCGGACTTTGTGTATAAGCCTACCCACGCTAACCACCCCAGCACAAAGTGGCTCAGATCGTCCCAGATTGCGTATAAACACGGATTGCAGCACCTACGTGCGCTTTTTGCAGAATATACGCACCGCTATGGTAAACACCATGCCACAGAACGGCTATTGCCTCATCTGTCACAAGTACCCGACGCGCTGCCAGATCTGCCATTCGTAGAGCCACCGCAGTGCATGTATGACGAGTGTAGAGGTTTGGACACGATAGCAGCCTATCGGGACTACTACAGGGTGCGTGAGAACGAGATTGATATGAGATGGACTAACAGAAGGAGACCACAATGGCTGTAGAAGTACACATAGAAAAAGACGCTGATTACTACGTAGAAGCTTTTACAAAGGACTACAGAGTAAACGAAGACAAAACCGAAGAGGACCTCCTCATTACTCGCTTGGCCTATGTCGCTGGCTTTAGGGACTACGATATGGGCGAAGCGGAGCAGTTGCAGACATGGCTAGACTTGAGAAATAAAATCAAGGAAGCCTATGAGAGTTATCCCGACGGTGAGGTCACGGTAAAACTTGTAATCAAAGACGAATGGGTGAACGTATGAACATAATCAAAAGGATATACAACTGGGCAGCAGTAGAAATACAGATGATCTATGAAGACTTCAGAGATGGCTATGTGAAGACCGATGATGACCTACTGGACCTTGTGGTCATAGGCTCAATGGTCGCAGCCATGGCCATCCTAGTGATGTACTTCATAGGCGCAGCAGGAGATAGGGCATTATGAGCAGTGTAGAAGTAGAGTTGTTGAACAGCATGGGGACTGACTTGACCGTGGCTAATGCAGCCCGTGTGTCATTCCAGAAGCACCACAAAACGCTCACAGAGGGTGACGTTAAGCTGATCAAGTACCTAGCCAAGCACAAACACTGGACCCCATTTGGGCACGTACAGCTGCAATTCAGGGTCAAAGCACCAGTGTTCGTCGCTAGGCAGCTAGTGAAACACCAGGTCGGGTTAGTGTGGAATGAAGTTAGCCGTCGATACGTCGATGATCCACCAGAGTTCTACAACCCGGAACTGTGGAGGATCAGAGCGGACGACAAGAAGCAGGGGTCATCTGATGAAGTCCTAGAGCGGGACTCTCTGGTCTTCATGGAGTACTGGGATCTCATGACACAAGCTGAGAAACTCTATCAGCACATGGTTGAAGAGAAGCACATAGCACCAGAGCAGGCTCGCATGGTCCTACCTCAGTCCATGATGACAGAGTGGTACTGGACGGGTTCACTAGCAGCCTTTGCACGAGTGGTGAATCTACGGTCAGCACCGGATGCACAGCTAGAGTGCCGCTTAGTGGCTAATTTGATTGACGAAAAGGTGAGCAGTATGATACCATTGATGTCTAGCTGGGATGCACTAAAGAAAGCTAAGGAGACTTATGATGACTGAAGAAATACTAGATCACTACATAACTGATACCGATGTGGAGCGAATGGCTGACGATTTAGCTATCGACGAGATGCACAATCTCAACTTCGGTGACCTACAGTTTGTCTTGAAGAGACTCCTTCGGGAGAAATACAGATCCATGATACCGACTGACCTACTCAGGTTGCACAGAGACAGATTTTACTATAGCTATTCAGAGGAAGTTAAACATGAGATGTAAGGCATGCAATGAGATCCTAGAGGACGCAGAGTTAACACGTAAGGACCCAAATGGTGACTTCTACGACTTATGCAACATCTGCTACAACAGTTCACAAGCCTGCGAATGGGAGGACGATAGTTTTTTTGAAGAATACACAAGAAAACACTTGACAATGGAGGACAACTATGATACCCTCTACTAAAGTAGTACCTATGTCACTACTTAAGTATAAAACTAAAGAAGTTAACAGTAGTAGTAGACTAAAGAAGTTACTACAGAAGTCTACTTTAGTTTTACTTATGTTTATGACCGCTGGCTGCGTTAGTAGAGACAGTGATGCAGAGTACTGCACCGACATGCGTGTAGTTCCTACTCAGGAGTTCAACTGCACCTACATGAATCCATGGTCCATGATCTGCTCACGTAAACGAGTGTACAAACCAATTTGTGCACGTTGGGCGTGACACGGGTGTCGAACCGTGGTATAATATTAGTACATTCAGAGAAAAGCTCTGGATAAAACCAAAGACGATAAACGGAGATTATTCCATATGGCAGCACAAGCAGCAACAATCGAAGGCGTAGTAAACTTCAGCAACGTAACGCAGCATGACGTATTCAATGGACAGGACACTGGTGCTTACTCCATGACCATTACGTTGTCAGAAGATGACGCAGCCTCACTAGCGGCACAGGGTGTCAAGATCAAGGACTACCAAGGCGCTAAACAGCGTAAGTTCAAGTCCAAGTTTGAAATCAAACGGTTTGACGCAGAAGGCAACCGCTACAACGGTGAAGTCCCATACAACTCAAAGGTACGCTTGAAGTACGTTCTGGGTCAGCCTCATCCCGTGCATGGGGTGGCTACGTATCTCGAAGCCGTGAAGGTACTGGAGGAAGCAGAGATGACTGAAGGTGACACTGGAGACTTCTAGTGTCTAGGTCCACTTTTGTCAAACACGTAGGGTGTCCGAAGTGCGGATCTTCGGATGCCCTAGCAACCTACTCAGACGGTGGAGCACATTGCTTCGCCGCTGGGTGCAACTACCACGTCAATGGCGGTAACATGATAACACAAATAACTGAAGCAGCACCAGTGAAAGCATGTCGCCTTAACATGGGAGGCACAGTAGCGGCAATACCCCAACGCAGGCTTTCACAGGAGACTTGTCAGCACTTCGGTGTGACTGTGGAGTACTCAACCACGGGTGAGATCATTAAGCACTACTATCCGTACTACAAGATAGACACAAATGAAGTGGGGTCAGCAAAAGTACGCGAAGTGAAGACCAAAAACTTCCACACTACTGGTGACGTAACCGGAGTTGGTTTCTTTGGTCAGAACAAGTGCACAACAAACCGATACCTAACTATCACAGAGGGTGAACTGGACGCTCTGGCTGTATTTGAGATGTCCGGTAAGAAGTGGGACGTTGTTTCCTTGCGAGCAGGTGCAGCCAACGCAGCCAAAGAGATCAAGGAGCAGCTGGAGTGGATCGAAGGTTATGAACAGGTGGTTCTGTGCTTCGATAACGACAAAGCTGGTGACGCAGCAGTCGATCAAGTGAAGGACTTGTTCAGCCCAAACAAACTGAAGATCGTCAAGCTCCCACTCAAGGACGCCAGTGACATGCTCATGGCGAACAAAGTCAAGGAGTTCACTCAGGCATGGTGGAACGCCAAGATCTACAGACCAGACGGTATTGTAGCTGGCGTGGACACATGGGACGCACTGGTTGAGAAGCGTAAAGTCAAGTCCACACCGTACCCGTGGGAAGGCTTGAATCAGCTGACTCGTGGTCACAGACCGTATGAACTAGTGACAATCACCAGCGGCAGCGGCATGGGTAAGTCCCAGTTCATCCGTGAGATTGAGTACGACCTACTCAAGCGTTGCCGTGGCAACATCGGTGTATTGGCACTTGAGGAGGACCTGTCGAGGACCACGCTGGGCATCATGTCAGTATCAGCTAACCGACCGTTACACCTAGAGGAAGACACGCCAGTTGAACACTTGCGTCCATTCTGGGAGGACACGCTAGGTACAGGCAGGTACTACTTGTTTGACCATTGGGGGTCAACTTCGGCTGACAACTTGTTAGCACGAGTGCGGTACATGGCGAAAGCTCTGGACTGCAAGTTTGTGATCTTGGATCACCTCAGCATCGTTGTGTCGTCTCAGGAGTCCGGTGACGAGCGTAAGGCGATTGACGAGATTATGACTAAGCTCAGGACACTCGTGGCTGAGACTGGCATATGCTTATTCCTCGTGTCACACCTACGCAGATCACAGGGCAAAGCTCATGAAGATGGTGCTCAGATCAGCTTGGGTGAGTTACGTGGGTCACAAGCAATCGCACAGTTGTCCGACATAGTAATAGGTATGGAGCGGGATCAGCAGCATGAGAACGAAGACATTAGGAATACAACAACAGTACGTGTCCTCAAGAATCGTTACACTGGTGAAACTGGTCCTGCTTGTTGGCTTAATTATGATCGCACAACAGGTCGCCTAGCGGAAGTACCTAATCCACACATTGGAGATGACTTTTGAAGACTAAGCACAAAGAACTGAAGTTTTTAGTCGAAATGACGAACAACGACAAATATATTGTAACGACTGACAACACTGTTAATGCGTTTAGCAGTTTACAGGAGGCAGTAGAGTACATAGCTAAAGGTCTTAGTTACAACTATGACCAAAGATACAAAGCAATGGGGCAAACTCTACTTTGTCGTTTAGAGTATGATGTTAAAATAAACGAAAAACTAGTAGATAAAGGTCTACCTCCCGGAGTTAGCTAATGATCTATCTGGACTTGGAAGCCAACGGTTTGACCCCGGACACCATTTGGTGCGTAGTAACCATGCAGAATGACCATGTGGAGGTACACCGGACACCAGAAACGCTACGAGAGGCTCTCAGAAGCTCTGTGAGCGTAGTTGGGCACAACCTAATAGGCTACGATATGCCAGTCCTAGAACGTCTCTGGGGCGTCTCAGTGGCGTCTGAGAGGATCATTGATACCTTGGTGTTGTCACGTTTGTGTGACCCAAGTAAGTCAGGTGGACACTCATTGAGGAACTGGGGTAACGAATTGGGCTTCCCAAAAGGGGACCATGATGACTGGTCACAACTCAGTCAGGAGATGATTGACTACTGCATACAGGACGTGAAAGTCACAGCAGCAGTCCATCAGAAACTGAAGCAGGAGATGAAGGACTTCTCCGCTGAGTCCATCCGTTTGGAACACAAGGTCCAGTGCATCGTGCAGCAGCAGGAACGCAATGGGTGGGTTTTGGATCAACAACTGGCGCATGAACTATGTGCTACATTCAAGGAGAGGATGAATGAAATCGAAGAGGAGTTACAGGAGAAGTTTCCACCGATTATCCATGAGAGGTGGTCTGAGAAGACTGGTAAGCGTCTCAAGGACAGGGTTGAAGTTTTCAATGTCGGATCTAGGCAGCAGATTGCGAAGCGTTTATCTGGGCTTGGTGTGGTCTTTGAGAAGACTACGGAGAAAGGCAATCCTATCGTAGACGAAGCTGTCCTAGACACCATCGACTTGCCAGAGGCGAGAGTCATTAGTGAGTACTTGATGCTACAGAAGAGATACGCACAGGTTCACTCATGGCTAGACCATGTACAGGACGACGGTAGAGTCCACGGTCGCGTCATCAGCAATGGCGCAGTCACTGGTCGTATGACACACCAGTCACCCAACATGGCACAAGTCCCAGCAAGCCACAGTCCATACGGACACGAGTGTCGCTCCTGCTGGACTGTCCCAAGTGGTAAGAAGCTGGTGGGGTTTGACGCAAGTGGACTTGAGTTGCGGATGCTGGCTCACTACATGAATGACAAGGAGTTTACAAATGTCCTCCTCACTGAAGACATACACACAAGAAACCAGATGGCTGCTGGACTTGAAACTAGACCTCAAGCAAAAACTTTCATCTATGCTTTCCTTTACGGAGCAGGAGAAGCTAAAATTGGAAGTATCGTCGGAGGAAGCGCATCTGATGGCGCAAAGCTTAAGCAGAGATTTCTACGAAATACACCTGCTCTTGAAAGTCTACGAGAACGAGTTAGCAGAGCTGCTGGGAGAGGCTATCTTACAGGACTTGACGGAAGGAGGCTTCACGTCAGATCCGAACATGCTGCACTGAACACGTTGTTACAAGCAGCTGGTGCTATCGTGATGAAGAAGGCACTGGTGATTCTTGATGACTACGCTAAGCAATGGAAGATTGACTACAAGTTCATAGGGAACATACATGACGAGGTTCAAGCAGAGGTTGCAGAAGCACAAGCAGAGAAGTACGGCTGGCTTGCAGTTGAGTGCCTCAAGGCGGCGGGTTTGGAGTTTGACCTCAGATGCCCCCTTGACGGAGAGTACAAAGTTGGAACAACATGGGCGGAGACACACTGATGACGCAACAAATACCTAAAAACCCAATGGCAGCTTACGCAAAAAACCTAGAGAGATACAAATTTGTTGATGGTGAATGGTGGTACTATTATCCCGAAACAGGAACCAGTATTTCTAGTGGAAATCACACTAGAGAAAGGGCATCAACCTTAAGAAAAAGATTTAACCAAGCAATGTATGTTAATGGTAAGTACATATCCAAAAAACACCCATTACATAAACCCGGACGCTACAAGACGTTTGAAGACGCAGCGTTCAGTAGTCTAGCTAAGTACGAAACAAGTGTGGAGGGACAGGTGTACATCATTACTAATCCAAACTTTGATGGCTGGGTTAAAGTCGGGATGGCTATTGACTCAGAGGACCGCTTGAATGGCTACCAAACTTCCTCACCATTCAGGGACTACCACTTGCACAGCTTCTGGGACGTAAGTAACCGGAGGAGTGCAGAAGCAGCAGCACATGCTGAACTAGAGAAGACTTACGAGCGTAGAGGTGAGTGGTTCAAGTGCACACCGGAACAGGCAACGGAAGTTGTCTCCAACATAACGGAAGAGTACAAATGAAAAACATATACAACCTAGTGGACGACATCTACAAAGTAGTGTCAACCAAAGAGGTAGAAGAAGGAGTGGACATCGACGCTGCTATAGAGCAGTTTGGCGAGAACGTCAAGGACCTGATGCGTCAGGAGTTCGGTGAACAGAAGAAGCGGGACAACAGGACACTCCGTATGTCCAACATAGGGCGCGAAGATCGCTACCTGTGGAACCTCTTTAACGAAGTGGAGCCTAGTGAAGTAATACCGCCACACACTTACGTGAAGTTCCTCTATGGGCATCTCATTGAAGAACTACTGCTCTTCCTTACTCGTGCAGCTGGACATGAGGTGACTGACGAGCAGAAGGTGTGTGAAGTCAACGGGATCAAGGGACACATGGATTGTAAGATTGACGGTATCGTTACCGATGTCAAGTCAGTGTCTACATATGGCTTCAGGAAGTTCAAAGACGGGTCACTGGCTTATGATGATCCGTTTGGATACATAGCACAGATCAAAGGGTACGCACATGCAGAAGGTGCA
>Ga0208425_1000753_pt1 | contig 11158 bp, 5 predicted proteins | sample DEB08_DNA_4_FD_185496 | JGI IMG/M metagenome (GOLD analysis project Ga0208425, IMG submission 185496) | Aqueous microbial communities from the Delaware River and Bay under freshwater to marine salinity gradient to study organic matter... | ecosystem: Environmental > Aquatic > Marine > Coastal ...
ACCTTTTACAATGACCATTTCTGGAGCAAAATTAAGTCCGTGTCCAACTGTTTTAGACCCTGTTGCACCTATACTAAATGTGCATATGCTAAACCCTGCATCTGTGTTTGCACTTACTGAACTTATTATAGTACCAGCTTCATTGCTTACAGCAGTTCCTCCTGCTTTCCAGTTCCAAGATACATAAGTATATGTGTTTGTATTTACTAATGATGAGCCACCTAATGAAAAGCCATCTGAATCAAAAGAAGTTAAAGAAGTGCCAGATGAACCCTCTTCATCAGTTGTATCAGTTTCTAAATATTCTCCAGTTCCTCTTATGACATCAAAAACTCTGTGATTTTGTGCATTACTTCTGCTTTTTAACCAAACCCAATCTGGCTGAAAACCAACTCCAGTTATGGATTGTGTTGCATTAGTACCAGTATATAAAGCTGTATTAAAATAATCATCAGCTTGTGTATCTGCATTAGGACTAATAGTAGGCTCTGGAAGATTAGCTGTGCATAATGCTAAATAACCACTAAAAACTGAACTATGAAAATCGCCATTACCATTGGTATCTGAATAACCCCCAGCTAATTCAAGTCCTCCAAATGTACTGTCTTGACCAAAGTTTCCCATGCCAGTATGTGTTCCACCAGAACTTGCATTTAAAATAAATGGTCTTAATTCTCCAGTAAGGTTGCTATGTAAAAATCCTGTGCCACTAGTTAAATCAGCACTATTTTGTAAAACACCATCAACTGAAACATACCATTTACCATTATCCATATCTAAATAAACGCCAATAACATTACCCGTTGTGTAACTTACGGATGAACTCCCCGTTGTACCAGATGAGTCTTGTGTTTCTCCATCAGTACCCCTTACAGTCCAAGCACTACCATCTGCATCAGTTCCTCTTAAACCTATTTTAAAATACCCAGCCGTTGTTGTTGTGCTATTTAATCTATGTTCCCAATACCATTTACCACTAGACACAGCAAATGTTGTTGTTGTTTGTTCATCTGTGTTTTGTGCATTTACAACAACTTTAAGATTGCCCTCTGAAAATGTGTTGTCATTTCCTTTTGGGTCTAAGGGATTATAGGTGCAAAAGTTATTCTCAGGACTATCTGGCATATCACAATCTTCAGTATCTATACCACTAGAGTCAAAATGATTACTGTTTGCTGAATCTGCACCTACTGTTGTAGTTGAACCAGTACCAGTTCCAGTTTGATTGAATTGCAATCTAAAACCATTAGTTCCATATGAGCCAGTATATGCTTTAGGTATCCATACACCATTTTTTAGCTCTCCAAATTCATCTAAATATCCATCAGTATCACTATCGCCTATTGCAGTACCATCAATAAAATTAACTTCTGCCATATAACCATCAAAATATAAAGCACTAGCTGTAACTGGATAATATCCAATCATTGTGTAATTAGTGGTTGTTGATGTAGATGCACAACTAATACCAGTTTTAACCGATACACCATTTACATACAAAACACCAGTTCCAGAATTTGAACTTAAAACAACATGATACCAACCACTTGCATCTCTATAAACTGCATCTGTTGGCTGTGCAGTTGTACCATCATATACATAGAATTTATCTGTATGTGATGTAGTTGAGCCAATAGCCAACCCACCAGAACCTGATGAAAATATATATTGAAAATAACTTGCAGTTATTGCTGACCTTTTAATCCAAGCAGAAAATGTATATGTGTTAAATGAAGCTGATAATGTCCCTTTTAAATGTGTACTTCTTGCATTATCAAATCGCAATGACTGTGTAGCAACTCCATTGTAGAAACCACCAGAAGCATACATCCATTGTGAAGAACCGAAAGGACCTGACATTATCGCTCCTAACTAAAAGCTAATTGTGGAGTACCTAACAATATACGACCACTAGCAACAACTATATATGGCACTACATCTGTGGCACTTGCTGCACTAGATAAAGTCAATCCTGCTCCACCTGCTGTTTCATAATCTGTGCCTAGTGATACTGTCCTGCCACCAATTCCATCTTGTATAAACGTAATAAAACCAGACTGACCTACTTGCTCTGTTGTTGGATTAGCTAGTGTTACGTTCCCAGTTAATGTAAGGACAAAGTTTTGGTTAGTCTGAAAGTCTAATGTTACTGAGCCAGTATTAGTTGTATCTGTGTCTGTGGTTGCTAGTGCAGTACCAGTGATTGTCACGCCTGTGGAGGTGGTGGCGAGTTTGGCAGCGTTGTCATAGTAAAGAGTTGCCGCACCATTAACGCCAAAGGTAGCCATAAATTCGCCAGCATTTGGCGTTGTGATGCGAACATCTTCGCCAGCAAGAATAAGCTGACCTGTGCCTACTTCATTAATCCAACTATTGCTGCCATCGTGATAAATCTGTAAGTCAGAATCTGCACCAAATACAGCTTTGTTATTATCACCTAATGTTAAGTCACCAGTCATAGCATCACCAGTAACAGCAACAAAGTCAGTGGATGCAGAGGTTGCAGCAGTACCTAATCCTAAGTTAGTTCTTGCTGTCGCTGCACTGCCTAAGTCTGATAAATTGTTGGCAACAGTTAGAAAATCAGCAGCAGTTAGTGCTGCATCTTGCCATGTAGAACCATTGTAAATCTTAAGAGTGTTACTTGTTGAATTGAAATACAAATCACCTGCATCTACAGTACCACCATTTGTGCCTGTTTGATACGTCTCTGCTGCTGAATCATTAGCAAAACTACCATAATATGTATCACGAAAATCTGTTTCAGCAGCTTGTGCATCATCCCTCGCAGATTCTGCTAGTCCTTGTGCAGTTTGTGCTGCATCCCTTGCTGATTCTGATAAACCTTGTGCAGTCTCTGCTGCACTTTGTGCTGTTTCTGCCAAGCCTTGTGCAGTCTCTGCTGCTGTCTGTGCATCCCCTGCCGTAGTTGCAGAAGACGCTGCATTAGTTGCACTTGTGGCTGCACTTACTGCATCTACTAACAACTCGAAATGATCTGTATCTGTTAGTAAATCACCTACAACAGCACCTGCAACACAGATATACACGTTATTTAACTGTGCAGCAGTCGTTGATTTGATAATATCCCTTACAACATACGCTTCCGTTGTCGTTGTTGTGTCTGTACCTCTATATGTACCTAACTCTTGCGTAACAGATATCTCTCCACTACCATCAAATGCTAGTATCTTATTAGCTCTATCTGAAGCACCAACAGTAAATTCTGTGGATGTCATTGTATTTGTTCGTGATAACTTGATGCTTCTGTCTAGTTCTTCTTGCTGTTGCTGTGCAATAAATGTTAGCCTGTCTAACGCATCTTCATGGCTCGTTGCTGGAAACGGATCGTTTGGTGTGTAATCAGTTTCCTGTATTAACTCCATGTTTCTTCTAATAAAAACAGTTTCACCAGTAACAGGTGCAGTTACAAACACAACATCTCCACCAGTTATGACACCTACGTTTGTTACTGTATAATCTGTTGTTAGTTGTTTTACAGTTTCCGTACCAGCAGCAGATCTTACAATTACAGTAAGATCCCCAGCAGCAAATATTTTAAAATCGTAAGGAAACTCAGTGGTGCTTCCGTCACCATTTCCACTTGAAACTGTAGTTGTGCTTTGTACTGTCATAGCTACCTCATTTTTACTTTATAATCTTTTTTGCTAAAATAATCAAATTAAAACCTAACTGCATATTCTGATGGTGCAATATAAAATTCTTGCCCTAACTCTCTTTGCATTCTATTTTCCATCCTATCCAAATATCCTGGATTTAATCTTTCTGAAATACCATATAAAAAGAAATAGTCTAAAGCTGATTTTGTGTAAAACAAATTGGCGTATGGCATATTGTTCATTAAAAGCTGATAAGATTTTTTGGTTACTTGATCTACGTTTCCTTCTCTCATGCTTGCAGATAGCTTTAAAATATCAGACATGGTACCAAAAGTAGGACCAGCAAATGTTTCAAGTGGCGATCTACCGAATCTGTTAAATTCACCAAATATAAAGTCACCATATATTCCAGCACCACCACCTTGTGTAAATGCTCTTGTAAATGTCTGAGTGTTTAAACCTTCCTCTTCGCTATATACTTCTGATGGACTTCTGCCTTTTAATATATCTTTAGTTGTCATAGCAATGTAACCCATAATTGTAGTACCAATCATCATCTGAGCCAACCCAAACAAACCACTTTTACCTGCTTGTTGTTTTGCTATATACTGCTCTGACATTCCTTTAGTTACGTATGTTATTGGAAAAGCCTTTAACTGCATCAATGCTCTTAATGCTTCACCTAGTACAGTACCTCTTTGTGTTCCTGAGTTCATTAATGCTCTTTCTCTAGCACCAGGAGTAGGTATAGCTGAATCAGCATTATCACTAAAAAACATACTTAATTTTGTTTTAAGATTGTCTTTATATTTTTCTATTTCTGCATCAGTAACTGTTTTTAATTTTCTTTTTCTTGTAAGATTAGCTTCTCGTAAAGCTGCTTGAGCAATAATATTGCTGTCAACGGAATCAATACCTGTCGGAACCATATAGTCTCTGCCATCAACAGCCTTTTTTTCCATGGCTCTATATATTTCCCAATCTTCTGCTTTTATGCCAAATCTTTGTAAATTTAACCTTGTTCTAATTGGAATATTATCAAATGCCATATTGCTATATTTGGCTAAATCTGCTGACAATATTGCTGCCAAACCACTTTTTTGTGCATTGTTCCACCAATTCATACCATTCCATTTAAAATATGTAATTTGTGATTTTGCTGCAAATCCAGGCAAGCTATCATTTGCTCCAAACCTTGAGTGTACAGTTCCTAAGAAATGTTCTGCACCAACATTTAATAACAATGCAAGTTCTTGCCAATCTTTTTTAGAGTGCCTTTTAAACAAATCCCCTAATGATTGTGCATACGAACTAAATATACCTCGCTCTGAAACTGCATTTAATTTTGCAGCTTTTGTTGCTATATCTGAAAATGAAGCTATTACTGATCCACCTAATAAAGCCATATTCTGTAAAATTCTATAAGCTGAATTTATACCTGCAAAATCTATAATATTAAAATATAATTTTCCTGACCCTCTTGCTCTTGTGCTACCATCTAATTCTTTAAATTGATTAGTAAGGGAAAAATCACTTACTTTTTCTAATGCTTTTGGATCACCTTTAAATACTTTTTTGCTGTCCTGTAAAACTCTTTTAAACATATTTTCAGGATTTGTGCCCAACCCTTCCATCAAACCTATTGATTGACCATCATGCAAAAATCCATTTGTTACAGAGTCAGCCAAAGATTGTCTGGTAAACTTTCTTGCATAATCATATGATGATTGCCCATCTCTAAAATGTATAACCCTAGATTGGCTCATTTTCTTCGCTAAGTTCGCTGTTCCACTAAGACCAGTAAGAGGGTCTATTGACTCTCCTGAACTAATTTTTTCGTGCTGACCTGTAACTAAATTATCATATATGTCATTCATAAAGTCTTCATCAGTGTACGGCTTATTACCCTTGAGTGCTGATTTATTTTCAAAAGTTTTTTCGCTTAAACGTAAATAATTACCTTGAGCATCTCTCTCAAGCATATAATTTACCCATTGTTTTTTGCCATACCTTCTCATTAAAACAGGATCATGCCCTTGCCTGACAACATAATTTACCAACTCACGAATCATAGCTCCTGCTCTGTTCTTTCTTAACAAAATCTTTTTTTGAACTTTTTTTATTATACCAGCTATTTCAATAGCATCTTTCGCACCTGAAATATTAGGGTCAATGCTGTCAGCACCATCAAACATAGCCTTATGTATTAATTCATCAAGCTCACCTGATTTAAATATATCTTCTAAGTCCTTGTTTTTTAAAGATACTGCTAAGTCTCTTATAAAATCATTACCTATTGCTTGCTGTCTTCTATCTATACTAGCTTTACCTTCGTCTAAAACTCTTATGTTTCCTGTTAATATAGCCTGTAAAGCTAAAGCTGGGTTTTTTTCACCTGTTTTTGGGTCAACGTATTCACTAATTTTTGTCATTAATTTTGTATATATTTTTGCGTTGATTAATTTTGATCTTCTTTCTAAGGCAACTTTAATCTTTGCTTGAGTCGCTATTTCTTTTGCTAACTTAAACAAATCAACCTGCTGATCTTGCCCTTCAGCAGCTAAAACCTTTTTTGATAAACGCTCATTTAATTGTGCTTCAATCTCTGACGCTTCTTCTTTTGTTACTTTGATCCCTGCTTTAGTAGCAGCGTTCATTATTTCTTCTACGCAACTCATAATCAGTTATTCCTTAATACACATCTTGCACCAGCTATTGTAGCTTCGTCATATAATTTAGCTTTTTCTTCATCAGCTTCTAGGTTTCTTATTCCAGCTTTAATGTCATTCAGATAAGCTATACTTTCTTCAGGCAGATCTGCAATAATTGTTTCATCTTCTATTTCACTAAGCAATAATTCATTTTCTGCTTCTATTTCTTCTAGCTGCATTTCATCTATTTCTTCTGTGCTTTTTTCTATTTCTAATACATCTTCTGCTTTATCTGAATCTGCACCTAACCTAGACTGTATGCTTCGTGAGTTAGCTTGATCTTCTAACTGCTGCTGTGTCAAAGCAACACCTTCTTGAGTTTCAACTAAGGTTCCTACTGTATTTGTTTCTGTTTCGCCTTCTTGTGTAACACGATTAGTTATTGGATCTTTTGGTCTATCAATCGTTTTGCCATCAACTCTATCTAATTCTATTTGTATAGCTTTCTTGTTTGCCTTCAGTCTTTCTATCTCTGCTTCATTTGCAAACTTTGGACCTAAAACATTAGATCTGTTTTCTTCAAATTTTATTTTTTCATCTATTTCTTTTTGCAAATCATTTAAAAATTCTTTACGATCCTGTTTTGATTCTAACTCCTGCCTTACAGATGCCAAGGATATACCTTCATCCCCTCTATCTATATTTACCACAAAGTCTTCGTCATATGGAGATTTGCTTACGACATCACTTTCATCTACAACTTTTTCTTTACCATCAGTATCCCTTATAGTTATAGTTCCGTCTTGATCTACCTCTACCTTTTCAACAACTCTTGGTTCTCCATTAGCATTATAAACAACTATTGTATCAGTTTCGTTTATTTGCTCACTTATTATAGTTGTTTCTGCATCATCTATTAGTTTATCAACTTGTATATTTTCGTCATTTTCTGCTTGCACAACAGAAGTCCGTAATGCTTCCTCTCTAGTAGGTGCTGGTATTTTATTAAGCCTATCATAGATTTTACCTACGCCAACATGAAGACCTCCTCCCAAAATACTTCCAAATGTAAGATTTAAAAAACTGTCCATAATTGTATAGTCTTTATCTTGTTCAGCGTAAGCTGCACCTATAACTAAAGGCTCAAGCACTGCTGCACCAATCGCACCATCCATAGCTCCAGTAAGAAATCTTTTCCCACTGGTTCTTCCTGCTATAGTTGCTCCTGCTGTTTTTATTCTATTTGCTGCAACTGCACCTCTTGCCAAAGCGACTGATGGAATAAATGCTGAAGCCACGTTTAATGGATCCAAAAAACTAGCACCAATACCAACACCAAATTGTGCAGCAGCTAAACCAAAACCACCCTTCGATCTATTTAAATCTAAACGGAAATTTAATCTTTTGTCATGCCTTTGAGCAAATAAATTTGCTAACCCTTCTTTAATACCATCTTCACCTACCTCAATACCTGGTCTAAAATATTCACTTTGTGCCCATTCGTCTTTAGTAAGAGTTCTGCCTGTCCTGCCTTCGCCAATAAATTGTTCAGACAATCTACCTAAAGCATTTGCAGGATTGTAGTACATAGTTTCTTGAAATGTAGCACCTAATATATCAAGCGTGCCTAATTCAGTAACATCAAAGTATTGTTCTGCTAAGTTTCTATCATAGGTTTGTTCAGGTATAAAAACATTAACCATTAAAATAAATGTCCTTGCTGGTTAAAGTATTCTAACATTCTTGGTTTTCTGTATTGCTTTTTTGTTGGTCCAGCACCTATTGTACGATAAACACTTGCAAAACTAGCCAAATCATCAAATCGCACTGTTACAAAGTTTGCTTCATAATCTTCATCAGGTGCAGACGGATCCCCTGCTTCGGCTCTTTTTAAAACTATATTACCACTACCATCTATAAGATAAACACCTGTATGATCTGTGGTTGTTCGCCAAGAACCATGTTTTACAAGATCTTCGTAGAATTTTTCATCCAATGCTGATTTTTGCGATTTATCCATACCCGTAGCTAAAGGTGGAGGTGCAATGACTTTTTTTAAGTATTCCATGTTGTCTTTTAAAGATATTTCTAACAACTCTGTATATTCACTTGCAACTGGTGCGTATGCACTTTTATATCGAACCACTTTGTCATTTATTTTGTTAGTTAAGTCAAAATGTTTTCCTATAACAATATCATAGGCTTCTTGTGCAGCTTTATCTGGATTCAAGCCTTCTTCCATCTTCAAAAAAGCTGTGTTGATAATTAATTCTTTCATACTTCCAACGTGACCATCACGAGCTACAGTATAGCCACCATCTCTGTTACCCATAAACCCAGTTCCATAAAGGCTATTAGAATAATCGTTAATTAGTGTTGTAACTTTTTTAACAGCTTCTTCTCTTTTGTTTTTATTCAAACCACCTGTTGCTTCGCTTTTGTTATAACCTTTTACCTTTTCAGGATCATTGGCTCTTATAACGGCTTCCATGTTTACTTCAGTAGGATATGCCAATAACAAATTTTCAGCAGTTGTAATTGTTCCTTTTCTAACTAAATTACCAATCATCCTGTTTCGTTCGCCACCAAATTGTGCCAAAAATTCATCGCCAATTCTTGCTTTGTCTTGATAGTTCGTTGCACCTCTAAATTGTGCCTGGAAGTCAGTGAGTTGCTGATCTGTCGTAAGCCTTATATCAGAACCTGGAATACCCATGCCTGATTGAATATCAATCAGTTCTTGCGTTGTATAAGTTCTATTAGGGTCTTGTGATGTAATATATCTTATAGGATCCTTTAATCCCTCAGTCCTTTCAGTTACAAACTTATTAAACTGATTGTATGTTTCTCTCCCTTCTGCTGTTCCAATGTTTTGTTTTAATTTGTTTTGAGCAGCGAGTATATCTGCGTTACTTGAAAACTGCACAAGCGAAAATTCTGCCTTCGCTTTAACTAGGCTATTAAAACTTAAATCTAAGTTGTTTGCTTGCTCAAAAAGTTCTGCGTTAACTAAGCCATCTCTCGCTTTCTTAAAAGTTTTTAAGTCATCATCTGTTATTCCTTCAGGAGTCAAGATTTTGGATTGTAATTCCTTAATAATTGCCTTAGAATTTGCGACAGTTTTCTTTGCCTTTGAATCAATTTCTCGTTGATAAAAACCTATCAATGCGTTTTTGTCATCAACATCATCAAACTGAGGAAATAAAGTTCCGTCTTTGATTGCTTCAATATTATCTTTTATTTGCTTCAAAGTTAAACCAGATACACTTTTTTGTATTGATTTTGCTACTTCATTTAAGTCTTTGCTTCTTTTTAAATTATAACTAGTTTTAAGGCTTGCGTATAATCTTTCCCTTTGATTTAAATCTAAAGCAGATATATCAATGGTCTGTTTCTGCCCTTTTGCACCTATTGTAATAGTTTTCCCTGTTCGGATTTCCTTTTCAAAGGCATCTAATTTTGATTTATTTATGGTTTCATCTTGAAAAAAATTTGTACTTACTGTTTCAAAAAGATCGTCTGTGAGTTCGTTTTCCTTTGCATCAGCTAAGTTTAAAAGGCTTGCTTTTAGTTTGGCATCTAATGATCCGTCTTCCTTAACTTTTTTTCTGTACTCGCCTATCGTACTTAAATTTGAGGAATCAACCCCTGTAGTATAATCGTTTAGTTTTATTTGTTCTTTTGCTGCGTCAAATGTTTTATAATCTAAAAAAGCTGTTTCGCCACTATCGTATGCTTTTGCATATTCGATCTGCAACTCTTTTTCCATTTGCTTTCTTAATGGATCATCAGGATTTCTTTTTCTTATTTCCTCTAAATAACCTTTCATCACTGTGTTGGTCATCATAGAGCCTTGTTGCCTTGCTCTTTTGAAAGCATTATCCTTTCCTGTAAGCCTTGCTGAGTCTACAAAGGTTGTAAGTGAGTTTTTAATATCTCTAGTCTGATTTGGTGTTAAATTAAATTTTGCATAATTTCTTTCAAACTTAATATTATAATCTTTTAACTCGGCATCAAATTCGTCAGCAGTAGTTGCCTTACTATTTTTTAATAATTCATTGGCACCATCATTATATATAGATTTTAATTCTGTATAAGCTGTTTCAGTTTTTGCTTTTTTCTCAGCCATGCCAAACTGATAGGCAACATCACTTGCCTTTTTAAACAAATCTGCCGTAGCTAGTTGGGCACCAACAAATGCTTGTGTATCTGCTCTAACACCAATCTGTGTTGTAGGTGCTTTTACTCTTTGTCCAAGTTGGTCATATGTAGGTATCTTCGGCATATCTTATCCCATCATAGTTGCTGTTTTTGCACCAGCTTCAAGTAAATTGGCATACGCTTGTGTTTTGATTGCAGATGATCTTGAAGCACCTTCTGCTCTAATCATAGCTGCTTGTGCAGTTTTTGCTTGCTCTTGTATACTGCTTGCATATCTTATAGCTATAGCATCCATTTCTGTGTTCATATATGTATCTCGCAACGCCAATAAATTACTACCTGTTCCAGTAACAACGCCTGATTTAGCAGCAGCTACTCTTTGTGCCGATATTAGTTTATCTGATCCTTGACGTAACCTTGCCTGTTCATCTCTTGCAGAACGCTGTAATAATATTCTCTCATTCTCTGCTACCTTAGCATTATACTCAGCAGTCAATCTTGCTTGCTTGGCAGCAGCTTGACTCGCCTTGAATCCCATAATTGCACTAATACCCATAGCACCTGCTGCTGCTCCTCCACCTCCTCCACCTCCTCCACCAGAGGTTGAAGCCTGTGCATCATTTGCATACATACTGTTTGCCATTACGCTACCCTCGCAAAACGATAATAATCTGATCCATCAGGACCAAACTTCTTCATTAAACCTTCATTCTCAAAACCCAACCA
>Ga0208425_1000769_pt1 | contig 11057 bp, 23 predicted proteins | sample DEB08_DNA_4_FD_185496 | JGI IMG/M metagenome (GOLD analysis project Ga0208425, IMG submission 185496) | Aqueous microbial communities from the Delaware River and Bay under freshwater to marine salinity gradient to study organic matter... | ecosystem: Environmental > Aquatic > Marine > Coastal ...
ACAAAGTTTGTATTATCTTTAGCAAGTGTTTTACAATGTAATTGATCGTCAGTTATTAGATTTGCTCTATCACTATCGAATGTACCTGATCTTCCAGCAGTATCTATGATGGGTTTATAGGCACACGCATTGAGTAGAGTGCATAAAAGCCCTACAGTAAGTATTGTTTTTTTCATATCTTGTTTTATCTCTCGTTATAAAGTTGGTTGATGATATTTAACTTGATGTAAATGCCAAGCCAACCTTTTGTTTTTCTCTTTCAATTTCAGTAACTTTTCCAACAAGACTTTTTCTTTTTGTGTATTCTTGTCGTATTGTTCCTGAAGTTTGAAGATTTGTTTTTGCATGGTCTTTCTCCAATTTAATTACTTGATTTGCCAAGTAACTATCTACAGGATTAATCATATTTATTTCGTCCTGTAAATTCTGTAACTCCTCTAAAGTAGTTTGAGGGTTAATTATTCTTTGTAGTCTTTTAGACATCTCTTTAGTAAAGTTTGAGTTAGTTGGTATTCTCATTATATACTCCACACATGTAAGCAACCTAACATGATTGCAGTTAAACAAAAAGCACAAAAAATAAAACCTAAAGTGTAGTATGCTATTTTTTTCATTATCTATCTCCTACTGTAAATGAATAATTATTATTTGGGTGTGGGTACAAACCAATTTTTTCAAAAGATTCGATGAAAGCTGTATTTAATTTATCACAAAAAAATTCACTATCAGTTGATAGATACTCATAAGAAATAGCACCATCCATTGAAACATGGTAATCTCCATTTTCATTTTTCCAAAAATAAAACCAAACTTTTTTATCTGTGTACCAATCAAAAGTAATTTGCTTTTCAATAGTAGCACCACCAAAAGTTGCTGGTTCAACTTTGATATTAGGTTTTTTAATATCATCAAAATATGATGGTATTAAATTTGTTAATATTTTAGTTAATTTATTTTCTGTTATTTTTTTCATTATGCTCTCTCCTCATTTGTTACAATTTTTAAATTATCAAATAAATCTAAAGCACCAACATTTTGTGGTTCTGTAATAGTGCCATCAGTTTTATGAATACATATTTTAGCATTATATTTATCAGCATATGCAACAGTACAAATTCTGCCAAAATAATTTAAAAGTCTATTTTGATCTTTGTATAAATTTAAACAATTACTTATTGCTCTACGATTTCTTCTCATGTTTTTCTCTCCTTTTTTTTTATTTAACATACAAATAAATTACCAGAATGGTTGTATTATGCAAATATTATTTTTGGCGTAAAACCTAGCTTATTTGACTTTTTTTTAGTCATTTTTCTAATTTAGTTAGAATTTTCTTTTTTTTATTTTAAAATTAATTATAAACGAATCAATTAAAGATATGATTATAAATAAAAAATATGTTAGAGAGAATTATCCGAAAGGATATAAGTATTTATTTCATATCAAATACTAATAACTTGGTAACAAGTTCGTGTTGGGTTTTAGCCTCTCTCTCTAAAGCCCAGCACATAACAGGGAGAAAACGAGATGAAGCAACTAGATATATTTGATACTGATTACGAGTCTTGTAATTACACCAAGACTAGCCAAGAAGCATTAGCCACAATAAAGCCTAAGATTAAAACTAAAAGAGAACAAGTTTATGATCTTATAAAATTAAACGCATTAACTAATTATGAGATAGCTGATGAATTAGAAATACCATTAAGTTCAGCTTGTGCAAGATGCCATGAGTTACAAGAGTTAAATCTTGTGGTAGACTCTGGTTTAAAAAGAAAAACGAAATATGGGAAAGATGCGATAGTATGGAAAATAAAATAATGGATAAAAATAGAGAAAGATGTTTAACAGTATTAAGTTTAGGTGCTGGAGTTCAAAGTTCTACTATGGCTTTAATGACAAGAACAGGAGAATTACCTAAACCTGATGTCGGAATCTTTGCTGATACAGGTTATGAGTCAAAGAGTTGTTATGCTTATTTAGAATTTTTAAAAAAAGTTTTACCTTTTCCTATCTATGTTGTGAAATTTGGAAACATTAAAGATGATATGTTGAAAGCAAGAGGCACTACTGATTTTGTAGTAGCACCTTTTTATACTCAAGAAACTATTACAGGAAAAAAGGGAATGATTATGCGTCAATGCACAAATCAGTACAAAATTCAGCCTATAAAGAAAAAGATTAGAGAACTTTGTAATGTTGGTTTTAATAAAAGATTTCCTAAAGATAAATATGTTGAACAATGGATAGGAATTTCAAAAGATGAAATAGGTAGAATGAAACCAGCTAGAGACCCTTATATTTTAAATAGACACCCATTAATCGAAATGAATATGTCTAGGCAAGATTGTGTTAATTGGTTGAATAAAAATAAATTTCCATTGCCTGAAAAATCAGCTTGTATTTGTTGTCCATTCCATGATGATAAGTATTGGGATTTTATGAAAAAAGAAAGACCATCTGAATTTGCTGACGCAGTAGCATTTGATAAAGAAATTAGAACAATCAGTAGAAATAAAAATATTAAAAATTATACCCATAAATCATGTAAGCCTTTAGATGAGGTTGAGTTTAGTAAAGAGGACAATCAATTAGATATGTTTGAAAATGCGTGTGAGGGTCTTTGTGGAGTTTAAATGGCAAAAAAAAAATTAGCAACAAAGGGCGAGAGAGAGCATATGAGTAAGGTTGCTAGTTTAGGGTGTCTGGTGTGCCAAAGACCAGCTAATGTGCATCACATACGACCCATTGGGCTAGGAATAGGCATGAGATCAAGCCACTACCAAACGATACCTTTATGCCACGACCACCATCAAGGACAATTCAGTATTCATAACTGCAAAGAACAATTTGAGGCTCGTTATGGAACTGAGGCAGAACTATTACATAGGACTCTAAAAGAAATTAAAAGCATAGAACAAGTAAATGATTTTTTTAACCTAAAAGGAGAGAACAATGGCTGAAATGAGAGATGAACACTTTGAAGTAATATCTAGTAATCGTGCTAGACTTTATGAGAAACAAAAAAAGACCACAAATATAATTAAGACTCTGTTAAAGAGATATACAAAAAAACAATTAATCGAGATGATCGAGAAAGAGAGTAAGAATGTCTAAAAAGAGAGGTTATTTTATTTTATATAGAGATATATATTCTAGCCCAATATTTAAAAACATATTACAGGCTAGTTGTTGGATATATTTTATTAGTTCAGCATCACACCAAGATAAGACTTTAAGATTTTTAGATACTGAGGTTTTTATAAAACGAGGCGAGGCTATTATGCCTTTAAGAGTTACAGCTAAGAGATTTAACATGACTTACTCTGAAATGCGTTCTTTCATACTACGGCTTGTGCGTAGAAAAATGATAGGCACTAGAACAGCCCAGCTACAGCCCAGCAACAACCACCCTAGCCGAAAAGTAACGATTATTAACCTTATAAACTATGACAAATATCAGTATGTAGAATCCGAACAACCACCTACAGCCCACCTATCGCAACAAGTGTCAATACACAATACTAATACACATATACTAAATAGTAAGTCTAGCAAAGATAAGGTTGTGAATAGTGGGTATAAAAAAATAGGAGAATGGGGAGAATACACCATTGTGTTGAAAGACTCTAAAAAATATCTAAAACATAAATGGAAAGATGAGCCTCTGAAAGAATACCAATGAGTGCGATATTAAGAATATTCAAATATGTCAGAAAAAGATTGATTAATCTGTCTATTGAAAATAAAAGGTTAAAGATGCAACTTGAATTTTACAAAGCGATTGTGGAAAGTGATAATTCTAAAAAACATTAATGCCACAATTAGAACACATTTTGTATGGGAGAAAGAAAATTAAGGTGCAATTTAGACCACTTAAAAATCTTGATGGATATTACGAAACCGAGAAGAAAATAATTGTGTTGGATAGTAGAATAAAAGGCAAAAGACTTTTTAACACAATAATTCACGAGATATTTCACTTAATTGCTCATCTATCTAAAATTAAATTTAGAACTATGGGAGAAGAACCAATGGCAATAGAGATAGGAAATGGCTTTACTAAGATATTTAAACAAAACCCTAAACTATGGAAATTATTAACTAAACTAATAAAATGATACCTTTTCCTAAAAAAAAATATAATATCATCTATAGTGACCCAGCTTGGTACTTTAAAACATATTCTGATAAAGGCGAAAAACGATCTGCTGTACAGCATTATAATTGTATGTCTATTGACGATATTTGTAATCTTCCACTTAGGGATATTTCTGCTGATGATTGTATCTTATTTATTTGGGTTATTGACCCAATGTTACCAGAGGCTTTTAAAGTTATTGAATCTTGGGGGTTCAAATACAAAACAGTAGCTTTTACATGGGTAAAGAAAAACAAAAAATCTGATAACTATTTTACAGGCATGGGATATTACACAAGATCAAACCCTGAGATGTGTTTATTAGCAACTAAAGGAAAGCCAAAAAGATTATCTAAATCTGTAAAACAATTAATAATCAGCCGAATAGAACAACATAGCAAGAAACCAGATGAGATAAGAACTAGAATAACTGAACTCTGTGGAGATTTACCTAGAATAGAATTGTTTGCTAGACAGAAAGCAGAGGGTTGGGATTCATGGGGAAATGAGGTATAAATTAGCATTATGAAATCAGACAAAAATAAGGCAACTGACACAATTAAGACAAAATCTATAGGGCGACCAAATAAAGAGGTTGATAAAGATGTTATCGCAAAATTAAGTCAGATAGGTTGTACTCAGGAAGAAATAGGTTCTGTTGTAGGAATATCTGCTAGAACTCTTAATAGAAGATTTGCCGATTTAGTAGCAGAAAACAAAAACATTGGTAAAGCTAGTCTAAGAAAGAAACTATGGGAGAAAGCCCTTAAAGGAGACCCTAAGTTACTTATATGGCTATCTAAGAATGAACTTAACATGGTTGATAAGATACACACCACACAAACTGTTGAACCTCTACCATTAATCATTGATGCTAAAGCTGACGAGGTAAATGGCTAAACAAAAATTCACGCACTTCATACCAAGAGATAAACCACCAAAGCGAGGTGCTGGAAAACATAAAAAAAACAAAAACAAACAAGAAAAACGACAACAAAAACAAACTAGATACAAAGGACAAGGAAGATAATATGAGTGAACTAATCGGAGAGAATACATTTTTAAAATTAAGACAACAAAAAGATCAGATGAAAGCAGAGTTAGAACAAGTAAAAATTCAAAGAGATATAGCTTTGAGAAGACAAAAGAAACTTGAAGATGCTGTAAAAGATTTAAGAAAGTTGGTAGAGAGTGGAACAGAAGCGAAGTAACTTTTATCCTAATGGAGAAATAATAGATTATTCTTTACCTCAATCATTCCAAAAAAGTTTAAAAGCAGAGGCTTGTGGTAATTGTGGACTCTACAGTAATAAACGATCATTCTGTGGTCGTTGGGGTGCTAAAGCTGTTAAAGATAATTACATATGCCACGAATGGAGAAAAAGGTTCTTTAAGAGATAGTTTTGTGATATTTATGCCACATGGCTAAATATAAAAATAGAACTGTAAAACTTAACAAACCCATGCGTGGAGATGTTAAGAAGTTTAAAGTATTCGTAAAGAATCGTAAGACAGGCAGAGTAGTCAAAGTTAATTTTGGCGATAAGAAACTATCTATCAAAAAGAATATTCCAGCTAGAAAAAGATCATTTATGGCAAGATTTAGACCAATACTTGCTAAAGCTAAAAGGTCAGGCAAACAATTAAATACAACTCCTGTTTATTGGGCAGTTAAATCATGGCAAAAAGGGTTTAAAGTATAATGGATAAGATCGTTTATAAATTCTTTGGTCTAATAGATAACTGTTTTGCATGGATAGAAAGCAAATTTAAAAAGAAGAAAAAAAGATGAGAGATATTAAAGTTTTAGAATCGTTTAAGAAACACGCTGAGAAGAAGCTAAAGGAAATGAATATATTTAAGAATTTAAAAAAAGAAGTTGAACATGGTGCAAATGGCACTCAACAATATGTAATTAAAAAAGGTATTAACAAAGGCAAAGTAGCTAAATAATATGGGTAGGATTATGAACTATTATTTTACAGGAATATTGATTTTAGGATTTGTATTTTTAGCATTTTGCATGAAACCACTATGAAAGAAAAACCATTAAAACTCAGAGAAGAATCAGGTATTGATTTAAGTCTTAAAAATTTAGTGGCAATAATTATTGGTGTCAGTATGGGTATATTCGCCTATACAGAAGTTACTGCAAGATTAACAAGTCTAGAAACATCTAGAGAATTGATGAACTCTGATCTACTTAAAAAGTCAGAACAAACTACAACCGATAAAGAGCAATATCTTTTATTGGAAGATTTATACGAAACTGTAGAAAAGCACCAAGAACTTTTAGATAAAAATATTCATACTCAAGTTATGTTAGATCACATAGAGGCACAATTAAAAAAAGCATTAGAAGATATTGAAGAACTAAAAGATAAGGTAAGAGCAAATGGAAACAATCATTAGTAGTGTAGTTGCTTTGTGCATGTTTGTGGCTGGAGAACTGCAAGAACATAGAATCCAAGATAAAATGTCAGATTGTCTAAAGGGTAAAAGAGAAGCTGAAAGAAATGCTAACAGTAATATCGAGTATAAGTGTGGCAAAGTAAAAGCTGAATTAGAAGAAAATATAGATGGAAGTAAATCAATTAAAAAGATAGTATCCAAAGAATGAAATTTGTTTTAGCTTATACTATCTGCTCTGCCATAACAGGATTCTGTAATACACCAGCAGTACACCCTGTAAAATTTAACACTTGGACAGATTGCACTAAAGCTGGTGCTACTATTACAATTAAAGTAACTAACGAGTATCAACAAAAATTTAACGAGGACAAATTATACATATCTTACTTTTGTAATGAAAATCACTCTGACAAAACCCCAACTTAAAGTATCATCAAGTAAATCAAGGTTTAGAGTTTTAATATCAGGTCGTAGATTTGGTAAAACTTATTTAGCTGTAACTGAGATGATGAAATATGCCTGTCAGCCAAATAGAAGAATTTGGTATGTAGCACCCACATTTAAAATGGCTAAAGAGATCGTCTGGGGAACTCTTAAAGAAATGCTTAATCAATTTAATTGGATTGAGGATATAAACGAAACTACAATGACTATTACGATAAGACAATCGAATAGTACAATATCACTAAAGGGTGCTGACAACTATGATTCACTTAGAGGTACAGGATTAGACTTTTTAATTTTAGATGAGTTTGCAGATATTGATAAGCGAACTTGGTACGAAGTATTAAGGGCATCTGTATCTGATACTCATTCAAGAGATAAATCTAGTGGTCATGTTTTATTTTGTGGTACTCCAAAAGGTTATGGTAATTGGTCATACGAACTTTATCTTAAAGGAAAGCAAGATAACGATTGGGAGTCTTTTCAATACACAACTGTTCAAGGTGGTATGGTATCAGAACAAGAAATAGAACAAGCTAAACAAGATATTGACATTAGAACTTTTAGACAAGAGTTTGAGGGTACATTTGAAAACTATGCTGGTGCAGTTTATTATAATTTCCACCCTGTAGATAATGTTGTTAAGCCAAGAGAAATTGATTGGACTAAACCTTTGCACTTAGGCATTGATTTTAATATAGACCCAATGAGTTGTTGTGTTGCTCAAATAGAAAAAGAAAAGGTATATTTTATTGATGAAATTGTAATTTATGGAAGTAACACAGATGAATTAGTACAAGAGATAAGAGATAGATATGGAAGTAAAGCACAAATAATTGCTTATCCTGACCCAGCATCAAGACAAAGAAAAACATCTGCTGGTGGGAGAACTGATTTAAGTATATTACAAAATGCTGGTTTTAAAGTTAAAGTTAAACATAAACACCCAGCTATACGAGATCGAGTCAATGCTGTGAATAGTAGGCTTAAAGATTCAAATGGTTATCGTCATATTTTTATTTGTAATAATTTAAAAGTGCTGATAAAAGGATTAACTAGACAAACTTACAAGGAGAATACAAATATTCCTGATAAGGAAGATGGTACAGATCATATGAATGACGCACTTGGTTATATGATCGACTATTTAAAACCATTGACTACTCAGGCAAGATTTAACTCTCCAACAAGATGGACAATGAAGTAATTTATGGCATATACTAGAGATCAAGCATTAGACACCCACAAAGACTACTCCGAAACAATTAATAATTGGGAGTATTATATTAGATCATACAATGGTGGCTATGATTACATGATAGGTCAATACCTAAACAGATATAATTTAGAATTAGATAACGAGTTCAATCAAAGACTAGCTAACACTCCATGCGATAATCATTGCAAAAATATTATTCAGATTTATTCATCATTCCTTTTTAGAGTTAGACCAAGTAGAGATTTTGGTTCTATGCAAGATGAACCTAGTTTAGAATCTTTCTTAAAAGATGCTGACCTTGAGGGTAACAATTTAAACTCTGTAATTAAACAGGCTCAAAACTATGCGTCTATTTATGGTCATTGTTTTTTAATGTTAGACAAACCTAATGTAACTACAAACACTAGAGCAGAAGAATTAGATCAAGATATTAGACCATACTTATCAATCGTTACTCCTGAAAATGTTTTAGATTGGAACTTTGAAAGACAATTAAATGGTAAGTACGAATTAAATTATTTAAAAGTTAGAGAAGAAGTAGATAGAAATGGTGGAACATACATGAGAATTTGGTATCCAGATAAAATTGATACTATCTACATGGAAGAAAGAGATGAGCCTAGATTAATAGATAGTGTTCCTAATATGATTGGTAAAATACCAGCAGTTATTTTATACAATGCTAAATCACACAAAAGAGGAATAGGTCAATCAGATTTAACTGATATTGCTGATCTACAAAAATCTATCTACAACGAATACTCTGAAATGGAACAATTAATTAGATTAACTAACCACCCATCATTAGTTAAAACTCCAAGCGTAAATGCTAGTGCTGGTGCTGGTGCAGTAATTGAAATGCCTGATGAACTTGAGCCAAACTTAAAACCATATTTACTACAACCATCTGGCCAAAACTTACAAGCTATTATGGAATCTATAAACAGCAAAGTAGATTCAATAAATAGAATTGCACACACGGGTGCTGTTAGAACTCAAAAAACAGGAATAACATCTGGTGTTGCACTACAAACAGAATTTGAATTATTAAATGCTAGACTATCAGAAAAAGCTGACAACTTACAAATAGCAGAAGAACAACTATTTAGATTATATGCTTTATTCCAAGATGCTACATTTGATGGAGAAATTAATTATCCTGATTCATTTAATATTAGAGATTACGCAAGTGATCTTATGTACTTCCAACAAGCTAAAGCATTAAACATTGGCTCTCCAACTTTTGCTAAAGAAGTTGATAAAGAAATCGCTAGAGCAGTAATTGATGATGATGAAAAATTAAATGATATATTTGATGAGATAGACCAACAAGCAGAAGTAGGTCAATTCACACAAGACGAAGTACAACAAGAAACAGTTGAAGAAGAACAGATATAAAAAAGGCGACCATATAGATCGCCTCTTTTGTTTAAATTAATTTATTTAGATTTTTTAATTAATTTAGTGATTTCATTATAGTGATTAATAGACCACCATATAAATGTTTTTTTTTGTAAAACATTAAGATTACTATTTGGAAAAAAATTATCATATTTAGATAGCATTTTATTTACTATGACAGATTTTTTCTTATCAGTTAGGTATGTTTTTTTTTGATTGTTTTTCATTTTCTCTCCTTTGTTAATTAATTAATTTTTATGTAATTGATTTGCATAAACATTTGTCATTATGCCAGAATTGTTATCGACACAAACTACTCCATTATCATATACATCTTCAATAATAACTTTTTCGTTCATTTCTAATAAATTATAATTTTTATTGTTTCCAACAAAAATACAATTATCTCCTTTTTGTAGGATTATATTATTTTTACTTATTGGTTTGATTGACATTTTTCTCTCCTTTTTTTTATATATAAAATCTATTAAAAATTGATATAAAGGTCAAATAAATTATAACCTAGCAAATACTAGATTTTTGACAGAACAAAATTAGAACAAATGGCAGATATTGTAAAAGACGCAACATTATATCGAATCAAGCAAATAGAACTCGCTGAGGCAGAATACTATAAATCACTTATTACAACATTAGACAGAATAGAACGAGAAGTAGTATCTCTTGCTAGTAGATTACCTTTAACAGATGGTAAGTTAATTGAACTGCAATCAGCTATAGCAATCAGACCACAGATAAAAGCTATCTTGGAAAGAGAATATCTTAAATGGTCAGATACAGTTGTTAGAGAGGGTTTTAATAAACAAGCTAAACGAATTGAAAAAGCATTTAAAAGAATTGGTAATATTCCTGTAGAGTTTCAAGAACTAACAAAAGGCGATCTAGCATTAGTACAAAATCTAAAGCAACAATATTTTACTCAGTTTAAAGATGTATCAAATACATTTACAAGGCGATTATCAGAAAAAGTTTATCAAAACACATTAGTTGGTAGCGAGTTTGCAGTATTAGAAAAAGAACTTAGACAAACAATTAATGGTATTTATGCTAGTTCAGATGACCCAGAAATAACTAGATTAGTTGATTTTGTTAATGAGAATAAGTTTGTAGAATCTCAACAATCAGCAGTTGATAAAGCAGTTCAAACATTACAATCTAAATTTGCTAGAGATAGGGCTGGAGAAAATATGAAAAGATATGCTGGTCAAATACTTAATGATTCATTAAGAGATTTTGATGCAACATTAAACTTTAATAAATCACAAGACGCTGGTTTAACTTATGTAAAATACTATGGAGATGTAATACCTACCACTAGGGAAATTTGCAGAAATGTAATTAATGGAGTATATAACAAGAGGAAAAGTGGACTTTTCACAATTGATGAAGTCAATACACTTTGGGCAAGTAGAAGTTGGT
>Ga0208425_1000773_pt1 | contig 11036 bp, 12 predicted proteins | sample DEB08_DNA_4_FD_185496 | JGI IMG/M metagenome (GOLD analysis project Ga0208425, IMG submission 185496) | Aqueous microbial communities from the Delaware River and Bay under freshwater to marine salinity gradient to study organic matter... | ecosystem: Environmental > Aquatic > Marine > Coastal ...
TGAGATTCAGTAGTTCTTTTTAAAAAATCTACTAAAGACTCTCCCATGGAATATGCCATGTCACTGACATTAGCAATCCGACCACGAATAAGATCGCTAGGAGTCATGGAAATGTCTTCAAAGAGCTGGTAATCTAACTCTTCCAGTTCCTCGGTGGTAAGTTTCTTTTCAGTCGTTACTCTTCTTACCTGACCGTCTCTGGATTTAAGTGTGTATACAAACATACTAAAACTTAAAATGTGTGACTAGTTGCTCAGACCTGATTGAATCTGATCTTCAGCAGGATAAATTCTAGGTGCAATAGGATAGTCTATATTTTCTTCACTATACTCGGTACCTGATCCCAGCTTTTTAGGTAACTGTAGATTAATAATTTCAGCAATAGCATTTTCAGGAACTCCATAAATCCTAAGTATTTCTGGATTTGCTCTAAGAAAAACATTAAATTTTGGAATAGAATTAACATCACCAAAGTCACTAGCCTCAAACTCTCTACCCATTCCTAAAAATCCAGAGGATTGACCTTGACCTTTAGTTGGATCTATCTGTGCAAGTCTTGCAACATATTCAATAATTCCAGGAAGAGACTTTTCTATTTCCTGCAATTTTGAAAAAGCTCCACCTCTAATTTTATCAAGATTTTGTTCTACAATTCCACGAACAACAGATTCGTTAATTTCTAAACTTTTAGCGATGGCTGAAATATCTACTGGACCTTTACGAGCTTGAACTTTGTAAAGATTAATAATATCTTCAGTCTGAAATTGTCTTTTTGCTTTAGTTTCAGCACTCCGCTCTGCTAAAGATGGAGAACTTATTAGTGAACCTCCTGAAGGAACTGGTTCGTAAATTGGTTTTCCAGTTTTAGGATCCCTTCTAGAAGCTGATAGACCACCTGGTAAAACTACTTGAGAAGGTTTAGGAGCAGCTGCTTGTTGAGTTATGTCAGCAGAAGTCCCCCTACTAACATCAATCCTAACATATCTTTTAGTACCATCGGGATTCGTAACTTCTTTTATTTCGTATTTTGGTTCTGTACCCTTAAGAGATTCAATCTGAGCTTTCATTGCAGCTTCTAAAACACCTCGTGGATTAGCCTCTGCTGCTCCAGCTGGCAGTCCTAACTTATTAGCTGCATTTCTAGCTGCTTGTATTAACTGCGCTTCTTTAGCCGCAGCCCTATTAGCAAGACCCATTGCTTGGGCGTACTTTAAAGTTTCGTCAATAGAAACATATTTAGACAACTCTTCAGCGGTGACACCAGCAGGAACAAATTGATTATTTTTATCGCTTTCAATTATTTGATTTAAAAGTTTAATATTAAGTTCCTTCTTTTCTGCCTTCTCGATATTATCTTTACGCTTCTTAAGACCTGACTGAATAGCATTAAATATTCCCTGATTAGCCTGTGCTTTAATAGCAGCTATCTGTGGGAGTGCTGAGTAATCTCTGCGTAACGCATTAAGATTTACGGGTGATGATCCTCTAAGTGCCATAATATTTAATAGTTTAATTTTTAGTTGCCAAGACCTTTAATCCAGTCGTACCCTGTTTTTATTCCACCTAGTACCGTAGGAGCAGCCTCAATGCCAAGCTTTATGTTAGCACCACGCTCTGCGGCCTTAGCTGCTCTAGTACTTTGTCTTTCTCCAAGTATGTTCTGAACATCTACTCCAGAAATTCCTAGCAGAGAACCAAAGTCTAACCCAATATCAGGAGCCATTCTACTGTAAATACCAGACTCAACATCTGCCATTAGTCCAGCAGTAGCCCTTTGCTGACCAAGAAGATTGCTTGCAAGTTGCAAGTTTACGTTCTTTTGTTCAGCCCGTTGTCTTCCAGCGAGCATTTCACTAATGTTTCCTAGCCCTCGTCCTCCAGATACAGCTTGTCCGTAACCAGCTTGAGTAGCATCTCGATCTTCAAGGAAAGACAACGGCCCCATTAGCCTTTCAGCTTCTAGCCCCTGCATCTCAGACCTACGAGTCAAAGACTTCATCAATGGACTTTGAGCTTCTCGTACATCTCCTATTATATCTTTATAAATATCTGTCTTAAGCTCTGCTTGATCTTCTGAAACGGGACGATCAAGTGCAAGGAATGATCTTATTGCATCAGCAGACTGAGGTGAAGTTTCAATGAACTGTTCGTATATTCCCTTAACTTCACCCTCCTTTATAGGTTCTCCAGATGCAATGTACGAGTTAATCATTTCAAAGAACTTCTCGTACCCAGCATTGCCGCCACCAGTGCCATCTCCAAAATTAACTGTTACATTACCTCCAGAACCACCAGAACCACCAGAACCACCAGCACCACCAGCACCACCAGCGTCAATATTCCCTACACTTGCGCTAGAAGCAGATTCTCCACCTTGGCCACCTGTTGCACTACCACCTGTTGCGCTAGATGAGGATAAGTCTCCCGAAGCGTCAGAAGATACAAGCATCCCATTTTCGTATTGCTGTCCATTGTATTCTCCTGTAAAATTAGGATCAAGATCCTCATCTGTAAGTCCGTTTAATTCTGCGTCTGTCATATTTACTGGCCCCTGTACGTCTTGTTGATTTCTAGACTCTAAACCTAGTGCATTTGCTAAATTTCTAATTCCAACTCCTTGATTTATTAAAGTCCTTGCTTGCTCCAGCATTCCTTCTGGAATAAAAACACCAGAACCTGGGGGAAACTCTCTCATTCCACCGCCACCAGTCCTAGTATCTATTTCATTACTATCATCTATTACAGAACCTCCTCCAGAACCTCCTCCAGAGCCAAGATCTCCTACGGATCCTGATACTCCTCCTCCAATAATTGATCCATCCTCAGCATTAAGTCCAGTTTCATAAATAGAATAATCTGTAGGATTGGAGTTACCTGAATCTCCAGTTTCTGGAGGAACGTAAGCATCATCACCTTTTTGAATATATTCTTCAGGAATCGGAAAATCATCTTCAGTAAGATTGTAGTCAGCAAGAACACTTCGAATGCTATCACTATCAAGCTGACCAGCAAGAGCAAGCTCGTCAAACTTGTCAAGGATTTCTTGGTACTCCTCTGAACTCAAATAGAGTTCGTTTTCCATTGTGGGATCTTCTGTCGCCATTACATTATCCTTCTAGTGTTTGTACTCTAGCTTCCAATGCCTCTATCTTAGCTACAGCTTCTTGCAGTGCTGCGGTCAGGAGCGGTACTAGTTTAGATTGGTCCATCGTTTGATACTTAGGAACCATCCTAGTACCCATTACTGCTTCAGAAACTAGAACACTTTCTGTCCACTCCTCTACAGCAGGGGTTAGCTCGTTACCGTCTTCATCGTAAGTGGCTTCAACTGCTGGGTGAACAACATCTTCATAGACCGCAGGAGATACCATGTACTCCTCGTCTTTCATAGCGTCTTTCTCGCCTTTTACAGCTTCAGGAACTTGAGGTTGTACCTCATGAGCAAGGAATCCATCTACAACACGATTTGCATTGTGAGTGAAATTGAACTTGTAAACAGGCATTTGCATGAGCCTGTCAATTCCATCGGTAACGGGAACTATGTTTTCTTTAAGCCTGTAGTCCGAAGCGCTCTGAATACTTACCGTAGTAGCGCTATCAATATCAATAGTACCAGCTAGGCTAGCTGCTGAAGTTCCACCAGCGGCAGTAGAGTAAAAATTAACAACCGCATCACTGTTTGAGTTACGAGCAAAGCTAGCAGCAACATTGCCTTTTCGACTAACGTGTAAAGTAGAACCATTAGCACCTTGGCTCTCAACCATAGTTCCATGCGTATCATTCTGCAAACCAGGAAATGCTCCAGTACCAGTTTTGTTCTGGTAAATAGATCCTGTGCCAACATGGAGGAGAACGTCTGGAGAAGTTTCTCCGATGCCGACGTTGCCGTTAGACAAATTAATGTTTATATTGTTAGAACTGACATCTGCGCTTCCTCCAATAAATCCTATGCCACTCTGACTCCCTATGTACGTTGCATCTACGCTATCAATTATTTGCACATAAGCAGTTGCGTCCGTCGACTTAAAACTTGCCACCATATTATCAGCAGTAGAAGTCTGTAAGATAGCTGCAGGCGACGAAGTACCTATGCCTAAATTCCCACTCGTGTCAAAACGAGCCATCTCGCCTTCTTCATTATTAAAAATGAGAGCATCGTTTATCGGAGACATAACGATGGGGTAATGTACTGTTCCCGCAGTGTTTGTAACGCCTAGATACAAGGATTGGTCAGCAATGCGATGACGCAGGTAACCAGCTCCGCTTCGATAAATGTCGTATGCTCCGTTGTAGTTCTGTGTTTGTCCATCAAACCTTACAGTGGAGGTAAAACGCCCCGTTCCATTTACATCGAGCTTGAAAGAAGGAGTGGAATCACCAATGCCGACGTTGCCAGCCGAATCTATTGATATTGAATCGGTGCTGCCCCTAGAAATGTTTAGGGTATTTGATGATGCATCCAAATAAATCGTGCCTCGGGAAGCACCATCTCTAGTAACGCTAACCCCTAATTCAAACCCATCAGCCGATTGCTTTACATCTAACTTAGATACTGGCGCTGTAGTGCCAATGCCTACCTTGCCGTCGTACTGGATGCGCATCGCCTCAGTCAGGGTGGAGTCGTTTGAGGCTCGTCTAGTACAAAACGCCAAATGGCCAATGCTGCTATCAGATCCAGATGTTACTAAAGATTTAATTGCAGCAAACTTCCAAAGTCCACTGGCTGCAGAAAACAGTATAGTACCACCACTGTTGGTTAAAGTTCCATTTCCAGAAACCTCCAAGCTCGTCGCTAGAGCTGTATTGATTGAAGATGTTTCTTGGTCATCCCCTACGACATGAAGAGAATTTGCAGGCGACGCAGTGCCAATGCCTACTCGGTTATTAGTTGAGTCTACCTTAAGGGTAGTAGTGTCTACTGTTAAGTCGCCAGATGCTGTAAGACCAGAGGAACTAATTACAACACGGCTAGACGATCCGTCTTCAGGACGAAACGAATGAGTGCTTGCATCATAAAATGCTTTATTAGCCTCTGAACTAGATGCTCCATATAGTTCAATATTTGCTCCATCAGTATCTCCACCTTTAAGAGTGAGGTTTCCAGTATTTCCAGATTGTTTAACCGACCCATCTACCGAAATATCTCCAGATGCAGAAAGGGTGGTAAACGATCCAGCAGATCCAGTAATGCTACCGCTTGTGCTAATTACTACATCGTTTGCTAACTGATCGGTTCCAACTGCATCAATAGCAATTTTGCCACGGCTAATTCCTAAATCCTTAACAATGATTGCGCCAGAGCCTGATTTTTGAGTAGAGATTCCATCTACTGCTCCTGCGGCAAACTCAGCATCATTAACTGCATTGTTTAAAGAACCTGCTGTTACCTGATCTCCGCTAGCAAACGTGTTTCCTGTTGTAAGTACTGCCATTATTCTGCCTTATCTAAACTTCTAAATGATGTAGCTCCAGCTACCTTTAATGCTCTTAATCTAGGTCTTCCCTTAGTTGTTGTCAATTTAAACTGTAATCCGTAAGCTCTTCTGTTTCCAAATCTGCCCCTTAATGAGACATCTTCATCAATAGCAAGAGGAGATCCGTTAAGATCACTAATGCTGCTTAGGTCTATTATATCATCAATATTTTCTGTGATTGCTTCCAGGTCTGCATCTGAAGTATTATCTTCACTAGATTGAATATGCAAATCAAAATTGTTCCACTTTTTGCGGTCTAAAGAATTAAGATTAAACATCCTAGTAATAGCTGAAGACAGCACTTGTGCATCAGTAACAGTACCACCTACTTGAACTATGTATAGATCCCTGTCATCAATCCTAGATTCGTACTGATGAACTCCACCGTTACGATTTATTGCGTACACTGAACGCCTATCTCCCTCGCCAGCAACAGTTAATTCACTGTACTCCCAGTCAGGGTCATTAATACTGTCTATAGATTCCCATTGCTTATTCAGGAAGTTGTAAATAAGTAAAGCGTTATTAGTGGTGCTATTGTCAAGGGGTACAGCTAAGTAGTACCTATTATCAAAGTAAACAGACTTAGCTTTACTTGCGTGTGCCTTATTAATTCTTTTAATAGTTCCCTCAATAGATGCTGATAATGGAACATCTTGTCCTCTAAGGTTGTACAAATCAATAAAGTTTAATCCATAAACTCCATTGTCAGATAAAAATATCATGCTGTTTCCTATCTGCTGTACACTATCCCTAGCTAAACAACCTACTTCATTGGTAATTAACTGAGATACTGAACTCCCTAAGTCTAGGCTATTGGCAACAATATGTATACTATTGCGATTAAAGACCACTAGTTTGTCATCCGAAAATGAATGAAAGCCTACAATAAAGTCAGCCGCACCAGCGTTAAACCTAAACTGTCCATAAATTCTGTCGTAAGTATCTGCGTCAAGTATATCCGAGAACAGAGCCTCATCAACAATGTTTCTATCAGTAATAACAGAAGATCCAGTGCTTCCAGTAACATCGTACTGGTAAGGAACAATCAATCTACGCTGATGGTAAACTCCAAACTCGGGAGCAGGCATATGAGTAAACCCAAGACCTTGAGATGTTTTCTTGCTATAATGATTATTATGGGAACCCTCGTCATCGTACTGAGCATAAAAAGTAAACGTGTTAGCATCAGGAACACTTGCAACAGTATAGGAATCACCAACTACTAAAGCGTCAGAAGACTCAGTTACAACAACAACTTCCCCAACAGATAGTCCATGAGCAGTAGCAGTTACGGTAACTACTCCATCTGAAATAACAGTATTAGCTCCACCGTCTCCTAGTCTAACTGGTTGGGTGTAATCACCATTCCCTACAAGAGAAAATGCAGGAGAAGAAATATCTCCATCCCACTCCATCGCAATATCTCCTTTGCGGAATATGTACAACTTGTTAAACGCTTGAATTACTGTGCTTCCTTCAGGAACGGTTTCTCCAGCAGGATAAGTAAGTATTACTGTGGTAGATCCTGAATCAGCAGTCTTAACAAGAACAGTACTGTTGGTAGCTACGCAAGCTACGTAAGACTCAGAATCATTATTAGGATCTGAGAACTCGCAAGAAGCTTCAATAAAGTTACCAGCAGTAGAATCTATTTTCATGCCAGTAACAGCTAGTGAGTCATCGGTAGGAGTGCTGTCTAATCCAGTCACAGTATAAGTAATAACGTAATCACTTACATAGGTAGCAATAAAATTTCCATTAGGATTTATTAACCCAGTGTAATCAAATCCACTAATGTTTACCCCAGTACCATCTATTATCCCGTGAGGATTAGTTCCAAAATCTATAGTAATAAGATCACCAACTCTAGTAAAAGTATTAACAGCAGGAATTGATTCGTACAAATAAAACGGTAATGTAAAAACGCCAGCAACAAACGGAGATGAAAATAATTCAACGCCTTTTCTGGGTTGCCACTCACCATTAATATCCATACGCCCATTATTAGATTCAGTCAAAATACCTGGACGCAACTGATCTGGCCTTAACTTATTGTTAAAGCCCGTAAACCCTTGATCTAGGTCTTCTGCTATTCGGTTATCTAAATTTCCGTATGAACTATATCTTGCCATTTAACAATTCCAAGCTCTTCTGCTCCAGTAGTTCGCAGACAGTTTATTACTCTTACCCTTAATCCCACCTGACCTAGCACAATAACTCTTCTTACGTGCAGGGTTACTTTTCTTAATGCTCATGTTAGCATCGCCAAAACGTACAATCTTCTCCTTGCCACCCTGACAGGCTTTCACAACGAACTTCTTTCCACCAGACACTTGTCTTCGCGGAACGTTACACTTCATGCTTTTCTTATTTATTGCCACGCTTTACCGCCTTTACTCTTCTTGGTTTACCTGCTGGTTGTCCCAGTCTTTTCTTCTGGGCTATCCTTGATCGTTTCTGTGATGCAGTCATTTCTCCTTTAGTTACAGGAGTCTTGCTGCTTACACGCTTAGATGGACGACAATAGGGTGTACCACGTTTCTCCTTTTTACGGCGACCACAAGGCTTACCAGTGCGTACATCTACCCACTTCTCCTTGAACCACCGCTTAAGGTCAGCACCTTCCTTTGTCCTCCGTACAGCCATTACTTCTTCTTACGCTTACCCCAGTTAGCAGCACCAACCTTACGGCACTTAGCTATCGCACCACTTGCGTACGCAGATGGGAACACCTTATAACGGGCTTTAACTTTTCTGTAGCAAGCGTCTTTAGGCATAACTACTTCTTTCCTTTGCTACCTTTACCGTAGCCACCACATGATTTGCGTTTTCCGTATTTCATATCTATACAATTGTCACAAATAATGTCCAGTTTTTGTGACAAAAAAGTGGACAGATTTTGATTTCCTATTTAACTTGTGAACTTCCGAAGTAAAAACCCAGTAGAGCCAGCATCCCTTGCCTTACTTCTGGCAACAATACGAACCCCTCTAAGTTTTTCCATTTATCTACTCCTATTCCTAAAAATTTTAATATCCCCAATTTGTTAGCCTCAACGGTTACTGGTATATCAAAGAACGCCATGACAAAGGGAGCAAATACGACTGAGAAAAGTATACAGATTGCAATAAAACGTCTGATCCACGCTCCTCCATCTCCTGTTCTTTTTGCTGCTCTATCTGCTGAATCATCTGATACTCCTTGTCTCTTAATCATCGCATCAATAGCATTTGCTTGGATATTCATTTGTGCTGAGATAAGTTTCATTACAAATCCCGTGACTCCACCTCCAAGCATTGCCACTAACTCTGATGTCATTTTTTTCTACCAATCTCCTTTATTATTTTAAAAATAGAAAGACTCATAAAGATCACAGTAAACGCCGATGCTACTACAGATAGCACTTGGTCTGTTCCTGCTAGGGCTAGACCTGCTCCCGAACCTAGCACACCTATCACTGATCTTTCTACCATGTCTTTCACTTGTCGAAATTTAAGGCGTACTCATTAAGCTTGCTGATCGAAAGCCTTCTGCATTCCAGATCACTCTTAAGGTTTTGCCTGTTCTCTATATTAAAACATTCTTTGTCAAAAAATATGTAGTCTCTAAAGGCTTCGTACTCCCAGCCGTTCTCTTCACAAATAGAAACCAAGACCCGTTCGTAGTCACTAAGATCCAAGAACCGATCTCCATTAGAACCACCTATCCTAGTTACAGTCCTCATGATCTTTCTATCACAAGCCTCCCGTGCTTGTCTCTGTAGGTTCTAATTCTTACTTCGCGTGTCAGTAAATCACCGTTTGGTGAATCACCGTTTGGTGACCTAAAGCTCACCTCTTTGCTCTTAATTGCTGCACCCTTCAAGGTAGTAGGAGCGACTGGAGGATATGTTTTAATACTAACGATGTTAGTCCAGTCCGATTCGCCGAATTGATTCCAAGCTCTAACTTTGTATGCAAGCGTGGTTCCAATTGGGATGACACCATCCGTAAACGTAGCATCGTCAGCGTTTGTCGCAGCTATAAGCAACCACTCGCCACCATTTTGCTGCCGCCAAATCTCAAAGCCATCCTCGTTGTCCGAGTTATCTTGCCACTGTAAAACTAAGTCGGCTCCAAAAAGAGTCGTCGTTGTAAACATTATGGCTGCTAAGAGTGTTTTCATGTTTAAAGATCCGAATAGTTTAGGGTGCCGCCTGAATTATAGAGAAAATCAACATTGTCAGCCGTAGGAATACCTGTAAAAAATCCCATATAATCAATTTCTACATCTACGCCATTTGTGGGGCTACCTCCTCCTATTGTAAGGCTGCCTGCCGAACCATATGTTGGCGTTCCCGATATTGTGCTCGCAGCGACGTTGTTTACCCAGCAATTCATATCTCCAGAAGAGTCGTCGATGCTGGCGACCACGTGATACCAAACATCCTCTGTGGTAGAATCCGAGACATTGTTTTGCAGATCCCCCGCCCTTATTCTTAAAACGCCCCCTGTGGGAGACCAACGCAGTTTATTTCTGTCGTTGTTCAGAGAGAAAATTTCGTCGTTGTTCGATATTCCCGAAAGCGCCCGAAATCTAATTACGTACCAGTAGTCACCTGCTGCGTTTCCCCACACATTGTCTACGCTGCCTGTCCAATTAGAACTTGGCGAGGCGGCAATTCCATATTCTGGGCTTGAAGCGGATTGATACGTCGGAGACGAATTTTCGGTTAGATCGTAGGTCGAGTGGCTGTCTACGGCACCATTTCCTGCGGAGTCGTCGAAATCATACCAAGCAACCAAATTTGCAGTTCCTGGAGACCCGCCGCCTGAAACAGCAGAATACGATCTACCGCTCCCACTGTTATACAACCATGTAATTTCATTCAGCGTAAGCTCATCGCTCCAAAAAGCTACGTCTTCCAATAATCCGTCAAAATAGGAACTTACTCCATTTGACTGATCTGCACCTACCCGAATCTCGCTCATAGCAGTATCAATGGCTTGTGAGGTTTCGCTGGCGCTGCCTGCAACCTGTACGCCGTCTAGGTAGAGATACCGTTCTGTAGCACTAACAAATGTAGCCACTAAATGATGCCAAGCACCATCTCCAACCCCAGCGCCTGAAGAAGTTATTGACTGAATTGTACCAGCCCTGACATATGCACTAACTTCCCCGTCGGCCTGTACATTCATCAGAACATATTTTCCCTGAGCGCCAGGAGCAGTTATTTGGGATATAGTTTGATTTGAAGCAGAGCTTGTTTTGAAAAAAGCGGAAAATGAAAACGGATATGCTTCAGACCATCCAAATGTAGAAGCTAACGAAAAATAGCCAGTAGATCCATCGAAATCAATTGCGTTCCCGTTTACCCCTGTTTGTGCGTAAAGCAGTGTTCCGTTTTGAGTCAAATCGTGGGATCCCGAATGAGAATCAACAGCCCCGCAACAAGCATCATTCATCTCGTACCATGCGAGAAGGTTTGTGGTGCCAGGTGAAGTGCCGCCCCCGCCGCCTGAAACAGCAGGCTTTAAACTGGATTTCCAGCGTAGCATTACAGCTTCTCGTACTCAGATT
>Ga0208425_1000779_pt1 | contig 10987 bp, 30 predicted proteins | sample DEB08_DNA_4_FD_185496 | JGI IMG/M metagenome (GOLD analysis project Ga0208425, IMG submission 185496) | Aqueous microbial communities from the Delaware River and Bay under freshwater to marine salinity gradient to study organic matter... | ecosystem: Environmental > Aquatic > Marine > Coastal ...
TTGCAGTATGTATAATAATATACTACAGTCTTAAACTATAAATCATGAAATTAACGGCGAACATAACTTTAGACGAGCTTTGTAAATCACAGGTTAGTGAGAGAAAAGGTATTAATAATAACCCTAATCCACAGCAAATAGAAAATATAAAAGCACTAGCGGTAAATGTACTTCAACCGATACGTTCTCATTTTGACAAACCATTAATAATATCCAGCGGTTTTAGATGCGCTGAGTTATGTATTGCAATCGGTAGCAGTGTAAACAGCCAACATGTTGCAGATGATGGAGCAGCCGCAGCAGACTTTGAAATACCAGGTGTAGATAATTTAGATCTAGCTCTTTGGATTAAAAATAATTTAGAGATAGATCAAGGAATTTTAGAATTTTACAAAGAAGGCGAACCCACAAGCGGATGGATTCATTGTAGTTATTCATCAGAAAATAATAGAAACCAATGGCTTAAAGCTAGAAGAGAAGACGGAGCTGTTAAATATTTACCATGGACGGGATGAGAACCATAAAAATTGGATATATTGATACCGTGCACGGTGAATGTCCACACTGTCATGAAGATACTTTACTTGTTGCAATTGTTACAGATTATTACAAATGCACAATGTGTGGTGAAGAAACTAGACAATATGTAAATGGATCTATTAAGTATTTAAAACTTGATGATAGAGACAGAGAATTTATTCAAAAAGAAAAAAAGATAGACGAAAAAGATGGCTAAGAAAAAAGCCTTATTTGGCGTATCCAATTATCATAAAAGAACACCTAAGAAAAATCCTGGAAGAATAAGAAAGAAATGTGGACCAAGGCAATCGCATCCTAAAAAATATAGAGGTCAAGGCAGATAATGAAACCCATAATGATCACTTTAATGTATCTTACATTAGGAGGTGACATAAATTTGACAACTTTTGAAATTAATAGTAGTTGCAGTAGTTGGTGGCATACTAATGTTGCTGTTGAAGAAAAGAAAAAGAAAACTTTTATGACTAATCATTATTATTATATGTACGATAAAAAAAGAGTTGTAGGTTATATATGTGGTGGGGAAGAACCAAAATGAGTGTGAGAAAAGAAATATGCACAATGTTTAGAATCAATTGGGCAAGGACTCTTTATTTTTGGTTAGGTATGTTTTGGGCTTTTATTTTATATGGTACGTTTACGTCAGTTCTATAGATTCACAATCAAAGTGAATAACTGTTTTAGTCCTATCGACTAAATCTTGACCCATTTCGGACACAATTCCCATACTTCTAACATGTCCTGCAATAGTACATTGATGAAAAGTATCATACATAGGATATACTTTTATACCGTCCATACAATTTTGTGCGACAATTGAACATACGTGTACAACCAATAAAAATTTCACTTGACCTCCATTTTAAAAACAGGATATAATACTATTTTATAATAAATTACTAATAGAAAGAGAGTGTATATTATATGACTGATATAAGCAAATCAAAAAGTGTAGCTGTGAGATTAGACACCTATGCTAAATTAAATAAAATGAGAAAGATCATAGTACCTAATGCAGTAATAAGTAGAGCTCAAGTTATTACAATGTTAGTAAACGAGAAAGCAGAGAAATTAAATGGAAAAATTACTAAAAACCGTTAATCTTTTTGAAAAAAAATCTGAACCTGAAGTAAGACTTTGGAAAGCTGTTATAGGTCAGTTAGTGTTTGATGCATTTGTATCATCAGCAAATAAAAAAACAAATTTAGATAAAAAGATAGCTAGACAATATTGTGAAAACCCTCCTTGGAATTTTTCTATAATATGTAATCTAGCAGGTCTTGAACCTGATTATGTTACTTACAAATTAAAACAAAAACTTAATAAAGAAAGATTAAAAGAAAGTGGAATTATATGGAATACGAAAAAATAGGCAAATACATTTGTCCTAAATGCAAGGGCAATGGCTATAGAAGAATATGGAAAGATACAAGCGAAACACAAAAAATAGAAATAGATTGTGCAGCTTGCAATAACCAAGGTGAAATACCTTTTACAACAAAAGATATTGTTGGGTTATTTAAAACAAGAAGAAGTCAATAATGAAAATATTATTCATTATAATACTAACAGTAGGACTAACGAGTTGCAGTAAAACTATGGATCCAGGGGACTTATTAGATCCAACAGGTACTGTAATAAAACAAATACTAACAGGAGGTAAAAAAAGATGAAGACAGTAGCAATAATACTAACTGCCTTATTACTAACAAACTGTAGCTATAGAGTTCAGTTTGGTAAGGCGTGTACACCTAATAACTCTGAGTGGAGCTATGTATGGTTAAAAGAAAAAGGAGAAGTAAACATATCAAAGGAGAATTGTAATGGTAACTGATAAAGAAGCATTAGCAATGGAAGAAGAATATAAAGAACAGATTAGGCTGCAAGGTAGAATACCTATGACGATTAAGGAAGAGTATAAAAATGCCGATGCACCTATACCCAAGGATCGAGGACCTAATGATTTAGAAGAAATTATAGATCGTTTAGAGTTTAAGAATAAAATGTTGCATCAACACATTGAGAAATTAACAACAGAAATTATTGAAATTAGATCTGATAATAAAAAACTTGTTAAACAATGTGAAGATCAAATGAAACAATTTAGAAATAAGGGAGCTCTTTGAAAAAGAATAAAAGAGGTTGTTGGTCTGAGAAAATAGCCATAGCTTATTTAATGGAAAAAGGTTTTGATGTGTTTGATTCTTGTCAAACTAATGGACCCGTAGATCTTGTAGCATTTGATTCTAAAAAAATTAAAATTGCTCTGTATGATGTTAAGTCTGAAAACTTTAGATTAACAGGACCTAAGAAAGGTACTCGCATATCAAGACCAAGAAGAGATAAAAAATTAAGTAAACTTATCAATATGATTTATATTGATAAAGATGGTAGTGTAAGGGAAGGAAAAAGAAAGAATGCAAAAGCTTAAAATATTAGATTTATTTAGTGGACTCGGTGGGTTCAGTTTAGGTTTAGAGCGAACAGGTAGATATAAAACAGTAGCATTTTGTGAGATAGATAAATATTGCACATTACTGCTGCAAAAACATTGGAAAGGAATTAAGGTATATAATGACGTTAAAAAAATTACAAAAGAAGGATTTGAAGCAGATGGAATTGAATCTCCAGACATTATCACAGGAGGTTTCCCATGCCAACCCTTCTCGGTCGCAGGCAAACAAAAAGGAACAAGTGACGACAGACATCTCTGGCCAGAAATGTTTCGCATCATCAAGGCATTCAAACCTAGGTTCGTTATTGGCGAGAATGTGCCAGGAATTGTTAACATCCAAGACGGCGTGGTCTTCGAAACTGTGTGCACTGACTTGGAAAGTCAAGGATACGAAGTTCAACCGTTCAATATTCCAGCTGCAGCCGTCGGTGCTCCGCATCAAAGAAAAAGAATCTGGATCATCGCAACTTTGGCTGACTCCGTCAGCAACGATGAGAGACGAGAGATCTCCCGAAGCGATGAAGAAAAGGGAAGAGTACAGGAAGAGCATAGGTCGAAAGACAGTGCCTCCGGGATCTTTAGCAGAACAAGTGAAATACGGAAAAGCAACAACGGATATGAAGCTATGGAGAACTCCGGACGCACATTGCAACAGGGGAGCAGCATCAGAGAAAAGAATGAAGATGAAGTTGGAAAAGAAAATGCCAATCAGCATCAACGATCAAGTAGCTCATCCGAATCTAATGTGGCCAACGCCGACACAAGACTCAGCGACGGACAGAAAAAAGAATTACAGTCAAGGGGGCAAGCCTCTATCTCTAGCCGTGAAGGAGAGAATGTGGCCAACGCCAAGAGCATCAGCAGCGATGGCAGAGAAATCGGACAGCATTCAGAAGAGAGTAGAGAGAAGAGGAAGATTGGGATCGAAGTTGGAGGAGTCAGTAGCGACAGACAGAAATTGGCCAACACCGACAGCGAGAGATTGGAAAGACTCGGGCAAAGCCGTAGTCAATTCAACGAGACATCTTCTTCCACAAGCAGTAGCGAAGAGCGACAAGGACAAGTGGGTCAAGGGTGGTGGGAGTTTGAACCCAACGTGGGTCGAGTGGCTCATGGGGTACCCGGCAGAGTACACCGACTTAAAGCATTGGGAAATTCTATCGTCCCGCAAATCGCAGAAGAAATAGGTAGAGCTATTATAAAGGCAGCCGATGACGCATAAACGAAATTTATTTGAGACTTGTATTGATGTAGGTAGTGGATTGATTCTATCTACTTTTATACAGCTTTATATCTTTCCATTCTTTGACTTATATCCAACAGTCTTAGAAAGTTTTCATATTGCCGTAATCTTTACAGCGATATCAATATGTAGATCTTGGTTTTGGAGAACATTATTTAACAAAAGGAGACAAGCATGAAAAGAAAAGACGCATTAACATTTAGAATAAAATGTATAGCTAAAAAATGTAGAGAGACAGGCAAATGGGATCTACTTTCTAGGTTATGTTATAAGTATAGTTGGATTGATTTAACTGCAGGAGAAGCAGATTATGATTAAAACCATACCTGATTTAATTGATGATATTAAATACTACTACAAACGGTCTAAGGATTTACCTCTAAGATTCATTGAGAGACTAGGCAGCAAGCTTAACTCTTGGGCATGGAATAAAAGATGGGGAAATAGAAAAAAAGGAACAGGATTTAAAAATAAAAACAAAGGAGAATAAAATGAGTGAAAACAAAATAGAACCTAATTTTAAAAAAAATACATACGGAAGCAATAAAGCTAGTCCTTATAAAATATCTTTTTATGAAGGTATTGTAGATCATCAAGCCCTTAATTGTCCTTCCTGTGGATTTGAATGTACTCACATTACTAAAGTTGAAGTTTTTTGTAGAGGCGAAGATGCAGAAACACATATTCATACTACAGTTGATATGGAAAAAAATTCAACACAGGTTGATAAGGTAAAAGGACATGGTAGAAATCCATCAGCAAGAAGAGATGGTTTAATTTTATCAGGTCATTGTGAATCAGGTTGTAAGTTTGAAATTGAAATATCTCAACATAAAGGAAATACTTTTTTTAAAGGAGAAAAAACAGGTGAAAAGGTTTGGTCTTAATGAAATGGAATAAACTTTATACTTATCCTAAATCAACAAGGTCCTTGATCCATGGTCAAAGGCATTATGATGTTGGAACTAAAGATAAATTACCGAGTGTTACGACGATATTATCAGCTACACAGTCTGAAGAGAAAAAGGCCTCATTAAAAGCGTGGGCTGATAGAGTAGGCAAGGATGAAGCCACACGGATCAAGGACCAAGCAGCAGCTCGAGGGACGACAATGCACGCTATTTTAGAGGCTTATGTAGAGGGTACTAAGAGGGTGGATTTGACTGAAAACGGCGTTCTAGCGACCTCTATGGCTCAGCAAATCATAGATAAAGGGCTATGTAATGTGGACGAATTATGGGGTTCTGAGGTTACAGTGTATTATCCTGGCTTATATGCTGGTGCTACAGATTTAGTTGGGATCTATAATCAAGGACCGAGCATCATGGATTTCAAGCAATCAAATAAACCGAAACGTAAAGAATGGATCGGGGACTACAGACATCAATTAGCTGCCTATGCTTTGGCACATAACGAAGTCTATGGAACACAAATAAATCAAGGTGTTGTTTTGATCTGTACTAAAGATCATTTATTTCAAGAATTTATATTTGATGGTGAAGATTTTAGAAAAGCTAAGTATGAGTTTTTAAAAAAAGTTGATGAGTATTATAAACAAGTAGGAAAAAATGAGCAATAATATTATCTATCCTAATTACAAATTAAACGGACTTACTATAAAACTTGAGAAAATTCTTTCTATGGTTGAAAAAACTGAAGGTGATTATAAGAGAATTTGGACTAATAAATGGTACCAATTAGCTCGAAAAATTAATAGAGAGTATGCAAAAACTCAAAGTAGCATGCAAAAACTGCATAGGTAAATGTGGCAAGATTGCCTTATTTGCCTTATTTCTGCCATAAATGTTACTCGACCCAAAATGGACACTGCTCTAAAAGCCTTGGTATATAAAGAATGTTACTCCAATAGGTTATTTTCAGGAAAAAAAGTTTTTAGAAAAAACAAAAAAAATCCTGGAAAAGCTCGTTGGAGTAACATTTGTTTAATACCAACGGTTCTAGACGATAGTTCAAAATGGGTCGAGTTACATTTGTTTAATACCAACGCTTTTAGAGCATCGTTGGAGTAACATTGGAGTAACACGGAGTTACATTAGAACCATTCTAAACTAGAGCATACTTGCAATAGTTGCATAGGTCATCTAGTCGATCAACTCTTGGGTTTAAGGGTTACTAAAAAACAGAAATGGGTATAAAACCATCCTATGAAGAGAAGAAAAAAGTCTAAATATAAACACGCATTGATAGGTAATAAGAAATATTACTTCTATAAAATTGTATGGGCAGATCCGTGCGGCGACAGTGGGCATGCAGATGCTAATGAAATGAAATCTTTAACTCCAGCTACAATGATCACACAAGCTTATGTGTTTGAAAAAAATAGTAAATATGTTTGGACATTTGCTTCTTATGATTCTGAAGCTGCTGTATTTTCTGATAGAAATGTTTTTCCAAAATGTATAATATCTAAGATGGAGAGAATAAAAATATGAAAAGACCCAAAGGTAAAAAATACGATGGAGTATCTAGACCAACTAATGAGGCTTATAAAAACGGTTGGAATGAGATCTTTCTTAACAAAGTATTAAAAGAAGAAGTAGATATCAATGGTACTGGTACACATAAATATAGAATCAAACACGGACCAAACAAGAATAAAGTAGTTTAATTAACCTTCTTAAGATCTAAAGGTTGAGTGTTATCTTTTTTGTTATCTAATCTTAATTCTTTTTGTTTTTCTTTAACATTAGACTTAAGTTCATCAGCAGTTACACCTTCTAATATTGGAGAGAATTCATCTAAAGTTTCTGAAATTCTTTTATCTAATTCTTCCTCTGATAAATCATCTAACTTACCTGTTCTAATAATTTTCTGTTCTACATATAATCCAGCTGCTTTACCTCTAGCAACTTCAGCATTAATAGCTGCAGACCAGGCTCCTTTTTTTCTAGAGTCTTCTCTAAGTTTTGCAAGTTCAGAGATGTGTCTTTCATAAGTCACTTCATATTTCTTTTGATAATCAGATCTAATTTTACCAATGTATTGGACTACTAAAGGATATCTTTTTGGACTCTGTAATTCTGACGCAGTTATAGCTGCTCTATCTTTTGCATACCCTGCATCAACTGCACATTCTGTTGCCGTTTTTCTGCCTTCATTGGTAACAAGTTCTTGAGCAAATTTAATTTGCATTTCTGTTAGTTTTTTAGGTAAACCCATGTCTTGACAAATAGGGTAAGTTTGATAAAAAGTCAACATAAGTTACGTTGTTTTTCATTCATCGTCCTTATAGTTATTAATGTTTAGTGGGGTTGGCTTACGAAGTGACGGGAGACTTGATCGGATACTGAGCCCCACTTTTAAATTATGCAAGGAAAGTTATTAAGACAGACATTAGATAAGTTTTTGAAAGCACCTGTTGCACAAGAAGCAAGAGTGCAAGTTGTTCTTCCAAACGGCGAGTTCTATGACATCGAAGGTGTAAAACTTTTGGAAAATAAGTTGTTGGGTGTAAGAGAAACTCATAGACTTGTTATCACAGTAGAGCCTGAAAAATGGCAAATGGGTAAGGTAATTAAGAAGCTGTAGTTACTTTAAATTTTATTTGAAACCAGAGTCAAAATTTTGGCAAGAAGTTAAGCGAAACATTAAGAATATTTCCTTTACTAGACTTGAATCTTGGGCATCTGCTGGCGTTCCAGATCTATTGTGTTACAATAAAAAAGGTTCTTTTTTTACAGTCGAGCTCAAAGTATCTAAAGGTAAAAAACCGACCTTCTCACCTCATCAAATTGCGTTTCATATGAAACATCCTAACAATACTTTCATCCTGCAAAAGGTCCTCGATCCTTTAGCCATTAAACTTTATGAAGGAAAAGATATTCTAGAGCTTGTGGACCGGAACAAGGACCCCGAGCCTTGTGCCCTGGGCCTGGATGCGTGCGGCTTGTGGCTTGAAAACGTAGAGTAGAGCATGTGGGCGGGACCCACCCTTTTTTTTTAGAGCTTGTGCCTTAGTGCTTGTCGCTTGTTGCCTGTGGCTTGGCATTCTTAACAAACATCTCAGAGTTCGCTGCATGTAGCTTGTCGCCTGTGGTTTGTGCCTTGAGCCATTGTTCATGAATCGCTTGTCGCTTGGGACTTACCCCTGGACCACGATTCTTTTTTTTAGTGTTTTCCATATGATACGTTCTTAACTTTATGATCCCAGCAAGCTCGACAATCTAAGCATTTGCCTGATTGTTTTGGAGCTGGGCAGCTTGCGCTTTTGGTTACTACAGTACTTGACCACGGCCAAAATTGTGGCGCAGGTCCATCAATTTTAGTTCCTGATATTCTAATAATTAAATTTTTGGGTACACGGTCCACGGGTATGTGTTTTAAAAATTGTGATTCTTTTGTGGGTATCCAGTGTTTAACATCCGGCGACAATTTACACACTTTAAAAATTTTTAATAAGTGCTTAACGCTTTGAATGTCCCCGGCGTCGTGCCATCTAAAATATTTAACTTTTTTAGAATTGATTTGCGTGGCCATTGCTTTGACCCATAATGGATGTTTAATAGCATCTAATCTTTTATATTGTGCAGGCTTCACGCCTTTATACATAGTATATGAGCCCTTCATAGCATAACAACTTGAACAAACTGTGCCTGGAATTTTTGCGAGCTTGCTGCCTGTTTTACATTCCCACGCTGGCAAGCCATAACTAAAACCCGGCATTTTATTGGGCTTTGATAAACTATGAGTTATTACTTTAGCTTCTTTTATTTTCATAGGTCCTTGATACTTGATTAATAATGGCTTGAACATCTGCCAAATTGTCGCAGGACCGGGGAGCGCTTGTGGGCGGGTCCCACCCATTTTTTTTTTTAATAAAAAAGGCGCAGCTTGTAGGCTGCGCCTCCAACAACAACGTAGGCTAAAAAATATGGCCAGGCTAGGCAGCACACGCTATAACACGGCTTACACTAGCTCGGCTGATAGTTTGAGTTTTTAACTTCGGATACTATCAAACGGAAGTGTTTTCAATATAAGCGGTTCGAGGTCCTTTGACCATAGTCCATATTGTCGCAGGCTAGAGTAGAGCATGTGGGCGGGTCCCACCCGGGAATAAAAAAAATAACTGCGACAATTTGTCAGCTTCTATTTAGAACTTTGTTGGTTTAAATTTAATCATTAATAACAAATGGAGGAAAAGCAATGACACAAAAAGCAATGCAAAAATGGCAGCGTGACCACTTTAAAAGAAAAGTTGAAGAGAAAATGCAGCCAATGATCGAGGAAGCTGAACTAGCTCTGAAATCAATTATATCCGACGCTACTGAAAAAGCTGAAAAAAACTTATCCAAAAAAATTGGAGCGGATAAGGTTATAAAGCAGCTTGAAGCAGCTAAGGAAACATTGGAAGCCGCTCAAAGAAAAGCTAAAACTTTTTTTAAAAGAGCAGCCACGGGCAAAGAAAAAAAAGAGAAGTTAAAATATGACTTCACTTATGACCACGACAGATATTTGAATGATATAACACCTGAATATTGTCGTGAACAAATCAGGGACTGGGCTGCTTCACTTGCCAGAAAAGAAGCATATAAAACCCCAGTTGGTAAAAAAAGAGTGGCCTTAGAGAATATCAAAAAGGCCTCTTTGGATAGTGTAATGGAAGCCGGGATCCCTGAGCAGCTAATAAATAGACTAGATAAAACTATGAATGTAATAGGCATAACTTGGAATACTCAAGTTAAAGCGTTGCCGGATCTACATTAAAGAAACACGGCGCAGCTTAACAGCTGCGCCAAAACTAGGGAAGAGCATGTGGGCGGGTCCCACCCAGGAAAAAATAAAAAGGTGCGACAATTTGGCAACTTCTATTTAGAGCTTTGTTGGTTTAAGTTTAATCATTAATAACAAATGGAGGAAAAATGTTCATACTAATAAAAAGAACGAAGTTCAATACATTCGATGATAGGTACGATGTAGTTGAAACTGCTAAAACATTAGAGTCAGCGAGGATGAAAAAAAATGCTCTAAATATTTTAGCAAAAGAAAATGAGTCGTTTACGATTATTCAATTTGCTGAAGAAAAAAAGCAAACATTCGTAGACAATATCAAACAATTAAAGTTTCCATTTACGGAAGCTAGATAAGTTCCTCGGTTCTTGGTGCGACAAAATGTCGCACCAAGGAGATAAGAGCATGTGGGCGGGTCCCACCCATAGAAAAAAATAAAACTGCGACAATCTGTCCAATACCATTTTTTTGTGATTTTAATAAGATGAGTCATTAATAACAATGGAGGAAAAAATGAGTACATACTATCGACCAACAGAACCAATACCTTTAAGCAAAGTAAGAAAGCTAAAGGAGTTTGAAGTAAAGAAAGTAAATGACAAAATGTTCAAAGGAGAACTTTTCTTTGATGGCAAAAATTATTTACACTTTGCAACAGACGACAATGATAATGTTATTGATGTATTTAGATATGGAGGCAATGACCCCTATACTATTTTAGATGCATTAGAAAAACATTTTGATGTTGAAATGGTTTCAGAACACGACGAAAACTATTGGAACTTTGCATCAGACAAAACATCAGTAATGAAAATATCATTGGAGGGAAAACAATGACAGTTAAACTAACAGAAAAAGCAAAAGAGTTAAGAAGGAAAACAATGGAAGTAAACAACAACACTTGGACTACTTTAATTAAAAAACATTTGTTAGGTCGTAAGATTGTTGATGTTCAGTATATGAGTGTAGAGGATGCAGAACATCAAGGTTGGTACAGACAA
>Ga0208425_1000782_pt1 | contig 10948 bp, 10 predicted proteins | sample DEB08_DNA_4_FD_185496 | JGI IMG/M metagenome (GOLD analysis project Ga0208425, IMG submission 185496) | Aqueous microbial communities from the Delaware River and Bay under freshwater to marine salinity gradient to study organic matter... | ecosystem: Environmental > Aquatic > Marine > Coastal ...
TGTGCCATTACACCAATCTGAGGCTTTGTACCTCCTTTATAAGTAAACACATATACTGGTAAGCCATTATGCAACCTTCCTACTTCAGATATCCTTTCTTTCATTCTACGATCAGATAATGCTGCTATTGCTTTTGCACCTAATGCTGCACCTGCTGCTGAACCTGCTGATCCAAGTATAGATTCCCACCACTCTGGTTGAGAGTCTAACTCTGCTTGAATTTGAGCGCGTTGTGTCTCCTCATTCATCATAAACTGACTCATTGCATCTTGTAATCGAGCCTGATTGTATTCTGCGCCAATCTCTGTAGGAACAAACTGTGCTAACTGTTGCTGTGTAGTTGCTTGACTTCCAGTGATATAATCCTGTAAAGATCTTTGATTTGCTTCCTGAATTCGTGGAGTAAGTGCCTCTACCTGACTCATCTCACCGCCAGAACCTAGAATTGCTCTTGTTAACTGGTTTAAAAGTTGACCTTGAGTCCTTGCTCCTCGGTTTGCAGCTAACTCTTCCCTTAGTCTACCTGCTTCAGTAATCCTATCTTCAAATTTGGAGACATCCTCTTCTAATCCAGCTACACGATCTGATTCAGTTTTTGCAGCCATTGCTTCTTCTAAAGTAGCGTATGACTGACCAGTATTTGTGTCCTGAAAGTTTCCAAAGCTCGTTTGAACGATTCCTTCAGGTATTCTTTCAGCTTCAGCAGCGAATTTATCTGCTATTTTTTTTACTGATGACTTATTAAATGATCTAAATGGGAATTGTCTTAGTACATCACCAGTCTGATTATTAACGACTACCCAACTATCTCCTCTTTGCTCAACTATTATCATAATGTTTCTCCTATAAATCTTTTGCCTGTTTTAATTCTGAAAAATACCAATTACCTTTAATCTTTGTAGAGATGTATGCTTTTCCATTAACCATACACACTCCCATATCTCCATCCTCACCTTCGCTGTTAATAAAAAACCCTTGCTTCTCATTAAGCATAACATCTTGTTTTTTATCAAGTTCCGTAAATAATTGATCTTCATTGACTTTAGACATTATGGATTACTCCCTACTAATTGATAATCCATATCAATCGAATCAATTTCCATATTACTTGCTGCGCACTCAATCAGGAGTGTGACAGTCTTACCTACACTTGAAAATGTTTTACTAACGCACTCAAGATTGCTTTTAGATGCAAATGTCAATGTTACATCTGGTGATCCACCACTATCAAAAGCACTATCTAAATAGACCTTTACAGTCACAGCAGATGATGCTTTATAAATCATAGTAATTTTTGAAAACCTTTTTTGCATATCTGGCATTTCAAAATCAAATCTTTTTGTTCGTACACTTGCTGTTGAAGTCACAGCAGAGCCAGTATTGATCTCTCTCACCTGCTGAAGAATAGAAGATTCACCAGTATATGCCTGAGTGATTTGAGGTCTAAAGTTGTCATTGATAACAAAGTTACTCCTGTTCACTGCTGCTGCTACCGTTGCTGTTCCCAACTCTCTTTTTATCCAACTTCCATTATCCATATTCATCACATACACATTGACACCATCATTATCTGGGAGAAAGAATAGTTCATTTTCTATACCATCATAACCGATTGCAGGCTTATCTAATGTAAGTGATTGGTATGTATCTCGAATATTAAATGACAATTCTCTTGTATTATTAGAGGTGATTGAAAAAATACCCTGTTTATTTGCACACACCAGACCTAATGGTGTTTCAAAAACAGCGTGCTTATGCTCTGCACCTACCCCTACGAATACTCTCTCTACCTGATGTCTTAAATTATAGACATAGGTATTTCTTGTTTTAAATACAAAAATTTTGCCACGATACCCACAAACTTTAATAATCTCATCACCATCATTTGTACCTACATCAAAATATCTACTAGGAAGAATGACATCCAGTTGAAATGGATCGGTGAAGTATACTCTATTCTTTTCTCTTAATGTTTGATCGTTTTCATCCACCGTATCTACATCAGCATAATAACCTCTATTATTCACCACTGTAGATGTATTCCACTTTAATTCTTTAAGGTTTGTTTTTGCTGCTCTTCCAGTTAACGAGTTATATGTAGCCAGTTTCAATCCATCGAATGGCAGATACCATGTTGCTACTTTTACTGAAGATGCAGCAACTGCATATGCTCTTGCTCCACTGATCGTAAACGCATTTGTTTCATTAATATGATTCACCATTGTGATATTTGAACTACTATGACCTGTGGATACTTCTCTATCAGCAGCAATAGAAACAGATTTAATATTTCCAATTCTAGTGCAGGTTTTTCCAATAATTGGGAACACATCTGATGTTTGATAAGCAGTCTGACCTTTAGAAACGAATATTAATTCATCCGCAGAAAATCCATTAGGAGTATCTATTCCAAGTGTTAAAGTATTTCCTGATTCAGAAGCTATATTAGCGTAATGATTTTGAGCAACATAAACGCCCATGCAAGGAATCCATAACCCATTATTATTATTCTCACTATTTACTAACGAGTTTGCTGATTCCGCTAAAGGACTTTCCTTAAAGCCACTATCAATGTCTAATGTTTCTACTAAATACCAATCTACATCACCTTCTGGCTGCCAATATACATTAATATTAGTAATTCTTTCATTCAGGTTTGCTAAAGAAGATCCAGTATATAATACTACCTGTATTCCAGGGCAAGTTGCACCATTATTAGGAACAGAATCATAAGACTCTATTCCAATATTCCCTTTATCATCTCTTGCCAGTTCAGATTCCTGAACATAATCATAAACAAATGTGACTGTATATTTGTCGTGTGTTTTAAATGTATCATTACTCACATCGTCTAATAGTTTTTCATCTACTTCGCTAGTACCATCTGGGTAATGAATATATAAACCAACTTTTCTTGCAGAGTTAACCTCATTGCTCTGATCAAAAGCATAATCCATCCTCACTACAGTAGGAGGTCGCAACCTTGCATTTTTTAATTGCCAGCTATTTACAAGTGCGTTCATAGGTGGAGGGCGAAACGCATATCCAGTAGTATAATTAGATGAGTCTGTATTACCTACATACCCTCTCTTAATATGACCATACCACTTTGTATTGTTGGTAAAGCTACCATCTGAGATACGCAAAATCTGATTGTGTACTAAAAAGTCATAAATAGGAGAGGATGTCCAATTTGTAGTAAGATCAATCCAACTACCACCTGTACCTGTTGAGTTATCTTGCCTTTTTAAAACGGTACCATTACCAAAAACCCACCATTTAGTAGACACATCTGTGTTTTGAGCAGTTTTTTCAGTACGATATAATAATAATTCAGTCTGTACATCTGTTATCACAGCATTTGCACTGACTGTTTGTTCACCATTTGGTCTTTCCAAACGACCTGGCTTTTTATTTACTACCTTTTCAAAAGCAGTATATTGATTTTCAGCAAGGTCAAACTCGGATTGATTTGTTACCAGACCACCAGAGAAGTTTCTTATCCGTAGTCTTGGCATTAAAAATCCTTGTATGCAATATTAAATGTAGGCTCTCCTGCTCTCCTTTGACGATCCATTACTACTTTTTCTTTCCATTCATTCCATTCATTTTTGAAATATGGAATCATATTAATGTCCCGCAACCTCTCCATTACCTTCCAAGCACCATAATATATCAGGCATTCATGATACCTAGAATCCAACAATGGCACATCTGAATCTCCAGATAACATTGTAGGCATAGCGTAATAATACACTTGTATTGTTTTTACTTCAGTAGGAGCAGGGAATAAGTGCAACATACTTCCTCTAATAAAATAACCGTATGAAGAGGGCATGTGTATATCAGAAATCTCATCTTCAATATTGTAGATTTGATCATCACCTATTCTTGTGACTTGATTATCATCATAGTCTACTCGATAAATTCTTATCATATTTTTCAGATTTGAATTTGAAGTTCCACTTGCTACTGCAACACCATTTTCTCTCAATGACCAATGTGTCGTAGTATAACTACCTTCATCATACATACGATAACCAGAAGTGTTTGCTGTAGTGTCCCTGTTACCAGTTGCTAAAAACAAATTTGCTTCATCTGCTAGAATTGACTGACCTTTATTAATTAAATCTGTCAACACAGCATCTGAAACAACAGAAGTTTCATCTACTCCAGTAATGTTTCTTATCTCAGTTCTTAGTTCGCTTAATGTCATAATTCCCCATAAAACGGGGAGGGTTTGCACCCTCCCCGTTTTAACTTACTGATTACAGATCAGTCCTTGCGGTTATATACTGTATCACTGCATAGTCTTTGCTGTCAAATGTGCTTAAACCAACACCATAGATTTGACCTGCTGCAATACCAAGTTTGTTTCCATAGTCAAAGGTTTTTTCAACCCAGCTCATTTCATCAACCTTAGCATGACAAGCAGCTCCAGCTCCAAGAAATAAGTTTCTGGCAGCTTTTATAGCATCACCTGCACCAAGATCATCAGCAGTAGTGATTCCTTCATGCTCATGTACTACTACACCGTCATACACACCTAAAGCACCAGAGAAGATTGGGTTATCTTCACCACGAATATTTGCATATTGCTGTGCATTTCTCCATGTGGAGTTTTGTGCAAGATCGTATGCAGCTTCTGGATGGAGAAGTAAGACGAAATAGTCCTTACCATCAACCCTAATTGGCTTCATCTTGTAACTCTTTGTAGTTCCAAGCATTGCCATTTTCTTTAGCTTAGAAATATCTTCTGGAGTTGCAAGATCAGCAGCAGCTAAATCAGCCTCTGGGTCTGAGTCTGCATATACTGAACCTGAAGCATCTGCTCTTAGATATGCGCCAGCACCTGAAGTTTTGGTAAGCGCACTAAAAATCTGTGCATCATGATCTTCAGCATACTGTCTCTTTAACTGTGCAAGAGCCTCAGAACGGAAGTTATAAAGCACCTTACTGTCATCAAAGTTACCTGCATTGATGATACCAAAACGTCTTTGGTTTGTGGTTACAGTGACCTCATTGGAAGTAATGTTTTGCTCATTACCTTCTAATGTACTATCACCTGTTTTTACTGTTCCTGTGTAGCCAACCATGCCAAAGGTCATATCTTTACCTTTGCCTTCTGGCATGCTTTTAGAAACAATCATTGATTCAAATGTGTCCCCCATGAACTTTGAGAAATAAATCTCTTTTCCAACTTCGTATGCAAGTTGCTTCGCCCATCTGGAGACATTTAAGCCTGTGTCCCAGCTCATTTTTTACTCCTATGTTATTGAGGAGATTCCATCAAAGCCTTCATACGGACTTCTTCAGGTAACTTATTCCAATCTGCCTGAGAAATAGCATCAAAATCAATCGCAGTTTTATTCCCACCAGTAGCATTAGATAGTGTAGTTGGCACTTCATCTGCTTGAGTGAGTTTTTCTGTTACTTGCTTGACACCTTCCGTTTTAGCTTTATTCTTCTCCTGTTGTATTGTCATAAGCATGTACGCATCTTCAATTTGTGCGATCCCACGCTCATCTCCGAATTTTGCAACAGCTTGGAGTTCTTCGTTGGACATCTCAGGGTGAGACTTAATAAAACTATCAATCATGTCCTGTTGAGCCTTTTTCATTCTACTTTCATTTATCTCTCTTTCTTGTACTTTACGCTCTTCAGCGAACTTGTTTTCTATTTGTTTAGAGATATGTGGTAGAATCGAATTAAGATCATACGGATCATATTCTGGCAGTTCTGGCTCTACTTCCTTTGGGGTAGTATTTGCCCTGATTTCATCAAGAGACTTACGCAGTTCACCAAGTTCGTTGGTCTGCCTGCCATTGAGTTCCTGAAGATTCCTATAAGACTTGTCTGTATTTGAAGCATACTCTACTAATTCATCAACAGAAGAAAATTCTCTGTCTCCGACTTTATAGTTTGTTGTTTCTTCTACAGGTGTCTCTGCTGTTTGCTCTACTACATTTGATTCAGGAGAATCAGTCGCTGTACCGTCTAATTCTTTAGCTTCATCTATGTAGTTTACTTGCTCTTCCATTGTACCTTGTCCTTTATTTCGGGGGTGTTACGAATCACGATTTATCCTCACCAGTCATCATTGACTGCATTTGCTGCGCTTGCATCTGTGCGGATCGTTCTTCTTCAAATTTCTCAAGGATTTCCCTTCCAGCATCCATGTCTGAAAGCTCTACATAAAGCGGGAATAAACTGGAAAACCCATTCCTGACAAGTTCGCCCACCTGCTGCGCTTTGGCAGCTTTCATTGTAGGTGAGTTCTCGCCCTTATCAAGAACAATATCAAATTCAAATTTTTCAAAGTTGGTAAGAAACCTGTTGATTGTCTCATTAATGACTTCTAATTCTTCTGGAGACTGTGCTTTTTCGGTTTCTGCACCAATAATTCTTTTAATCTTATCTGGAGTGTAAAATTGTTGCATATTCTTTAGTGCCTGCATCAAAACAGTGGTCTTGGTCATATCCAAGTTCTCCATCTGCTCCTGTAAGGTCATCATCCCCTGTCTGATTCTGGTCTGAGCTGCAATTCCACTCTCTTTTGTTGAAGTAGCAATACCCATCATTGGATCGGTAGCACCACTAATTTCTTTTGCATCAAACTCTGCTTTCTGCTCCATTGCAGCAATACTGCCTACAATAGATAAGTGAGAGTTCGACCATTGCTGCATAAAGTCTGTAATTCGCCCTTTAAAGCCAGGAATACCAATCCATCTACCTGTTGTGGAGGCTTCGTTCATTTCCTCTTGAGAAACCTTGTTTCCAGCAAATACACCACCACCTCTTGGTGATCTATTAATAATATCAAGCATCTGTGAACGTCTTTTATCTTTTTCTCGCTGTGGATCTTTCATATTCTCCACAATACCAAAGGTTTCTATGTAATCACCCATATCCTCAAAGTGATAAAAATAGGGAACTAAAGGAAACTCATTGTGCATGTATGGATTGTTCTTTTTTTCCTGCAATATTTTCATACCAGCAGATAGTGTAACGTAGGTTTTTGGAACTACCCTACTGATCACACCAAATTCAGTTTTCATTGGCATGTTTGCAGCTTCTTCCATCTCCTGTAATTCTTTTATTTGATTTTCTGCACTTCTTTTGCTTGAAAATCCTGTAGGAGAGATTCTTCCAGTAGCCTTATTAATAATAAAATGCTCTTTTTCATACTCTCGATTCCACATCTCAAGAACGCGAACCTTACGATGTGCGGGATCTAAGTGGTATGCAGGATTAATTGGCTCTGCATTACGATAATAGCTACCAATTTCTTCTCCTAACTCTGATGGAACATCTAAAAATGACTCTATATTCTCCATATCGCCTACTGCATCAGGATACATAGAGCGCAACTGATTCAGTGTCAGGTATTTGGTACGCGCTAAATAATTCCAATCTTTTGTATCTGGCGTTCTACATTCAGGATCAATATGCACATTTGCCCATGATTCTCTTTTTATGGTTAACTCACCATCATAGAATTTGCCTGGCTCAACGCAAACATCTATCCAACCCCGCCCAGTAATGACTCCATCCTTAAATACGCGACTAAATAAACTCTGTAACTTGCGATTTCTGTCTAAATGGTATAAAAGAGCAGTAGTAAGCATTGCTTCATTCTCATCATCTGACTCTATAGGTCGCGCTTTCCATGAAGAACGCCCCTGTCTTTCTACACCAGTCACTAAATTGACCTTTGGAAGAATAATATTTAACTGTAAAGGCGGTCTACCTTCTGCGCGTAATGTCTGTAAGTCTGCCTCCTCCCACTGACCAGTTCCAAAACTACCAGTATAAAATCTGGCTGATTCTTCTGCTGCATCCATCCAATGAGAATCATTCTCCAGCATTGCTTCAAAAACTTCATGTACTTCGTGTAAATTCATGCACTCATCCAACTTGTTCGTTTATTTTGTGAAAAACCCCAAAGACCGTAGTCATCACTAGGTTCGTTGGGAGAAAAGCTATCCTCGACATAATGAACAAGGTAACGCAAACAATCCATTGCGTGATCATTCTTTTTAACAGGTTCTTCGGGTAGATTCCTACTTTCAAATCCATGTTTGAGTTCCTTCCACTTATAGTCAACGATTTCTTCCACCAAAGGTTTCATATTTAATTTATTAAAAAACAATAACTTAGGGCGCATATTTTCATCGAGCTTTAAGTAACTGGACACTCGCTCAAACCCAGCACGCTTATCGTTTTTTGCTTTTTCCCACTCAATCCCATAATCATACCACTCATCTGCGACACTATTTCCATCTCTTTCTGTTCTGACAATACTGGGATCTGCTAAAAATGTATAGTCCACACCACTTCTCAACCTTCTTTCTACCTTTGGAACTAACATTTCAATGGTGTGTTCTGACTCATAGATCAAATCATAGACAAAAATCGTACCTTCTTCATCGGTAGCTGCAAAAAGAATGGAACTTGGATTACGATAGCCATAATCATACACCACATAGTGATTCCACCACTTAGGAATATCAAACGATTTGATACAATGAGACTCTTCTTTGAACTCAGGATAGACTAATCCCGCAAAATCATCCCAGCTACAGTAGACATATCGGTTGACCCATTGATCTGGCATGGATAATAGATGCTTAATATAGTCTGCGGGCAAATGAGGGTTGTCTGAATACAACTTTACTTCATCATCGGTTTGTGGAGGGGGCATGCCAGGCTGCCAAGTCATCGTTTCAATGAGTCTGTAACCACCTTTCTTCTTATTCTGCTTTTCTTTATCCTTCTTCCATCTCTTCCATACCCAGTCATGACCTGCTGGATTACATGTATGAAAACTGCAACGCATGGCATTTTTTCTACGCATTTGACCCGCAGCAGCTATAAATGTTTGTTCGGTCATTTCTTCAATCTGATCAAAGGCAAACCACCCTAAATTCATTGATTTTATGCGTTGAATCGAGTCTCTGGAGTCATCCAACGCCATATATACGATTTTTGACCTGTTTTTAAAGATAATTTCTCGGTCTTGGGCGCGATGTTTGTCAATAAAACCCTGACCAAGATCGAGCAACTGGATAAGCGTAGATTTTTTAAACGAATCCAGTACCTTTCTACCCATTAAACCAAGATTACCCTGAAATGCAGCACTTTGATGGATTGCCTCCATGCACATTGCCTCTGTTTTACCCGTACCTAATGAACCTGCAAGCACCTGATGCTTACTCCATCCTGTAAATAAATGATACTCTTCCTGATGATCTAATGGCGATGTAGGATTTCCTTCACCATCTCTATAGGATATATTTACATCCACTAAGCCTGATTCCTATACCAAATCTCCCAATCAATGGGCAACTTACCAGTTTTATCCAAATGAAATAAATCTATGGCAAATTCTGTAGCCTCATTCGCCATAAATGAGGTTAACCCAAAGTTGGTGCGTAAATAGGTTTCAAATATGTCTCTTGGAGTCATAAATGCGTTGTCGCGGATGGCTTCTCGTTCCAATCTGCTTAGTTTATCTTCATCTTTTTTAATACTGCTGCCCTATCCTTTGGTGATGTGCCAGAAACCATCACATTTACCTGTGTATTCTGTTGATTGGTTCTATCTCTGTATTTACCTGGGTCATGCGCCTTTAGCTGAAAAATACGTTCTGTAACATTTCCAGCCTTCGCTGCCTGTGTAAATGATATTTTTTCGAGTTCATCCAAGCGTTCAGTTAAGAATCCTTGCTGTATTTCTTTGACCGCCTGCTGAAATGCAGGGTCGCCTTTCATTGCAAATCTTACTGAAGCTGGGAAATAACCCATTTCTTTAGCTGCGTGCGATATAAATCCGTTGTTTGCGACTAAATATGCCAGAAACTTGTCCTTTTTTGCAGTAAAACGAGTTTTTAAGCCAGTCTCCTCTTCATATTCTGCAAGAAAATTCTTTAAGTAAGGATTATCTTGAGCATTCTTTGTAGCCTGCTTAATCACTTCCGTCTTTTTCTTTTTCGTTTTTGGCATATAAGTGTAACGAAAACATACACTTATAGTTCCCACAAGTCAAATGAACGCAAAAAAAAGCCTTTTAGGCATGAAAAAATATCTGGGGAGTAACATAGCACCCCCTGTCGTTTGTCCGCGCGGTGCATGGGGGGGGGTGGGTTGACCGATGTAAAATGTCGCTTGTCGTTTCTACACCTTATAATATAACCGCCTGGAATTTGCATAGCTTGTGCGCGCTAAGTATAATATAATTATGTATTTATAACGCGGTGCGGTGCGGTGCTGCGGTGTGCATACTCTATTACTTATCATTACTTATTATTACTTTTTATAGGATTACCTTTTATAACTAAGTAATATTTATCTGCTCATGCGGAGCTATTAGAAACAGTTAACAAGGAGAAATATGAAGCTCACTAAAGAAGAATTAAAAAAATATGGCTGGGAATCAAACGCCCAAAGACAAAGAGTTCTTAAAGGACTAGCAAAAAAAATGGCTAATTATATAATGGACACTAGCCCAGCATTTAAAATTAATCAATAAACCTTTTTATAAGGAAAAGTTAGAGGGTGGGATTGCTTTTCACCCTCTAAAAAGGAGAAAAAACAAACATGAACAAACTACAACAATTAATATATGAGAAACTCACAGAAAACACGGGGAAACATTTTCTTGACTCAGGAGGATCAAACAATAGACATTGGCAACGCAACCAAGAAAAAACCATTGATGACTTTATTAATGAAGAAGAGCAAGTTTTCGGAGTTGGGTTTAATAATGAAGGCAAAGCAGATGAATTATTTAGGACGGTGTCTGTATTCCATTATTTAGCGGGTGATGGGTCAAATCTTGAATTAGATAAAATCTCAAAAGAATTCAACAAACTAAATGAATTGAATGATGAACTGGCAGATTGCGAACCCTACGGAGTTGGTGTAAGTGCTTGGGACTACCTTTCTGA
>Ga0208425_1000789_pt1 | contig 10906 bp, 7 predicted proteins | sample DEB08_DNA_4_FD_185496 | JGI IMG/M metagenome (GOLD analysis project Ga0208425, IMG submission 185496) | Aqueous microbial communities from the Delaware River and Bay under freshwater to marine salinity gradient to study organic matter... | ecosystem: Environmental > Aquatic > Marine > Coastal ...
TCCAACGGAACAACTACAGATACAGATTTTTTCATAAGGTAGAATAATTATAATGAGTAATTTTTATTTATTCGGTAAAGGTGACCTTGCAATTTACTTTGCTGAAAAATATATTGAAATTTTTGATAAATCAAATTTAAAAATTATACCAACACTACCAGAACCAGACTGGACGGGTTCCCTTTTATCTTGGTCGAATAAAAATGAGATTGAATTATTAAATTTTTCTTATTTAGAAAATAATATCATTGAAAAGGAGGCTTTAGGATTATCAATTTTTTATGATAAAATATTCAAGCCTAATGTTATAAATAAGTTTTTTAGATTATATAATATCCATAACAGTCCCTTACCAAAGTACAGAGGTGTTAACCCTATCAATTGGGCGTTAAAAAATGGTGAAGATACTCATGGAGTTACTCTTCATTTAATCGACGAGGGCATAGATACAGGTCCAATAGGCGATCAGTTATTATTTGAAATTCATCAAGATATGGAAGTCATAGATGTTTATCACAAATGTATTGAATCTGGAAAGCAATTAATTGATAGAAATATAGAACATCTTCAAAGTATGAAATTATATGCTCAGAATGAGCTAGATTCTAGCTATTACTCAAAAAAAGATTTTAATAGATTAGATGAAAGAAAATTTTTTAAAAGAAACTAGATAAGTTGTTTTTCTAAATCTTCGATAACTTTAATCACTTCGTATGAAAAGGTTAAATTACTGAGATGATTTGAGTGGTTCTGTTTCTTTATATTCGAAATAAAATAATTTAATTCGTTTTCAAGTGGTGCAGATTGTTGAATTGCAGGTATTTCTTTTTTATTAAGTATTGTATGAAAATGCTTATATGGACCAACTATATTTTTTTCTGGGAACACTTTTTTAATATACTCTATTGGTGAAGTAGGTTTTAAATCGTTCCATCTATACATTTTTGACTCACCAATAAAATCTATTTCTCTTTTTTTGTCAATACTAAGCCAACTCAACTCAAATATAGAGTTTATACCATTTTTATAAATCAAATTAATATTACAAGATGCAAGTTGTCCGCGTTGGTCAAAATAAAGAGGCAGGATTTTAGCATCAACAACCTCTTCTCCAACAATATGATTTGAAATTGATATGACATGAGGTCCAAAATCCCACAGTACATTAACATCATTTACATTTGTACTGTAACTTGAGTACCTACCGCTAATAATTTTTAAGTTTATTTTATTATTCTTTATATTTTTTTTAATATAGTTAATTGAGTCATTAAATAAAAATGTATGACCAACTAAAAAAACATTCTTATTTTTCCTTGAAGTCTGAATTAGATTATTTACTTCTTTAGTAGATAGTGAGACTGGCTTTTCACAAAAAATATTTTTTTTAGCTTCTAAAAATTTATGTGATAATTCAAAATGAGTTGATGCAGGTGTTGATATTAAAATATTACTAATATCTTTGTTTTGAATAACTTCTTCAACAGATTGAAGTGAATTTCTAATTTTTTTAGTATTCTGTTCATCAGAGTCATAAACATATACATTTTCTTTTCCAACTAAGTTAACAAGAGTATTGTATAGGTTTTTTCCCCATCTACCATAACCAACTACACAGAATTTCATATATATAAGATTAGTAATTTAAATTTAAATTATGACAGTATTGTAAGATATATTGTATGAAAGTCCCATTTAATAATCTAAATTTGATACATAATGAAATAAAATCAAATGTTGAGTCTAGATTTAAAAAAGTAATTAGTAGTAATAGTTATTTACTTAGTGATGAAGTACATGAATTTGAAAATAGTTTTTCAAATTTTACAAATTCAAAATATACAATTTCATGTAGTAGCGGTACAGATGGTCTTGAGCTAATACTTAGAGGATTAGAAATTGGAATTGGCGATGAAGTTATTCTTCCAACAAATTCTTTTGTCGCTACATGTTTTTCAATAATGAACACCGGTGCCACGCCAATATTTGTTGATTGTGATGAATATTATTTAATTAATTTACAAGACATTGAAAGTAAAATCACTAAAAAAACTAAAGCAATAATTGCAGTAAATTTATATGGTCAAATAGCAGATATTAGAAATTTAAAAAAAATTGCGGATAAAAAAAATATTTATCTAATACAAGATTCTGCTCAAAGTCATGGAGCTTCTGCAGGATATGATCATAATAAATTATCAATTGCATCTGCGTACAGTTTCTATCCTGGTAAAAATCTTGGTGCTTGGGGAGATGCAGGTGCAGTTACAACAAATAACAAAAAACTGTCATTAAAAATTAAAGCTATATCAAACCAAGGTGGAATTAAGAAGTACGAACACTCATACATTGGTAGCAACTCTCGCATGGATGCATTACAAGCCTGCGTTTTAAATGAAAAATTAAAGCATATAAAGTCATGGAACAAACAAAGGAACCAAATAGCAGATCTCTATTTAGCTGAATTAAGTGATAGTAAAAAAATTATCCTTCCAAAAACATTCAGTAACAATTATCACGTTTGGCATCTATTCGTTATAAGAGTAAGTGATAGAAATAGTGTTCTAAGAAAAATGGAAGATAGTGGCATAATGTGCGGTATTCATTATCCAAAACTTATATCAAATCAAAAGTTTTTAAAAGAGCATGCTCAATATAGAACAAAATTTACAAATTCTTCAGCATATGAAAAAAATATTATATCTCTTCCAATTTATCCTGGAATGAAATCAGAACAAGCATTGTTTGTTTGTAAAATGTTAAATAAGGTTGTGTAGACAGCTATTCGGATAATCTAAATGAACAATATTTTTCACCAGCAAAATAGTTCTAAATTTGTGTATTAAACATGAGATAATAAGACATAATCGCATTCAAGTAGTAGATGTCGTGCTCATTTTTAGAAAAAAACTGTAAATTTATTTAGTCCAATAAATTAACAAACTCGTTTGATTTAAAGTTTTTTTTATCAGCTTTTATATTTTGAGAAATCAAAATACACATTATTACTGCGTTTAAAATATTAGGAATATTTAATACTGAACTAATGATATGAAATTTTGGTAAAAGCAGAATTAAAATAAGTATGGTGGAGTATTGTAAATCGGTCTTTTCATATTGAAATATCAAAATTAAAATAATAGTAAATAAAAACAAATGATAATCAGCTATTGGGTGACTAGCTAGAATTGAAACTGAACTTATACAAATTACTAAATTTATTTCTGTTATTTTTTCTTTCTTATATAGTCTGAATGAAACGAGTAATACAAATAGAAATATTGTTGCAATATAATACACCAAAATTTTGCTAGTAAATAAACTTCCGAAGACCAGACTGTATAAATTATTTAAAAGTCCATAAAAAGAGGAATTCCATTCTATAAAATGTGTTCCATTGCCAAAATACACATCTAAAATTATGTTAAATTTTCTAAAAGTGTATCCCGGAAAAATTAACATAGCAAAATTGTAAAAAATTATATTTGCAAAAATAAAGATTGTTCCTATTTTAAAAAATTTTAGAACACTTTTTTTTAAGCTTGAATCAGTTAAAAAAAGTAAACCAAAAACTAAAAGATTTGGTCTTATTGAACTTGCTATTATAAATAAAAGAATATCAATATTTGAAAATTTATTTTTTTGAAGAAATTTTTCGAAAATTATATACAAACAAAGTACACAAATTCCTGCCATAATGTTTCCTCTGTCAATTAGAAACAAAAATGGATAACTTATTAGTAAAAACAAACTTAGATTTTTTTTATAATCTGCTGATTTAAAATATTTAACAAAGAAGATCACTAGCAAAACTGCTGAAGATAAAACTGGGACTCTATAATCTAATAAAAAAAACTTTGAAATTTTAGCTGTTAGATTTAAATAAATAATTGTTAAAGGCGTGGTGCCCATATTTAGTGTAGCGCCTTCTAAGTAACTAACTGTATTGTATGGGTTCTCATATATCCAATTGTTTGGCACTTGCATTGCCAATAAATCCTCAATAGAAAAAATATGTGTAAATGAATATATTAGTTTTAATACATCACCAAATTGATCTGCACGAGTGAAAAAAAATACATGCAAGTTGTCAATGAATAGCATTTTTGAATTTAAAAAATAAAGAAAATATATCAAAAATGATAGGGTCGTATAAATTCTTATTAAATCATTCATTTTTAATTTAACAAATTTTAATTTTAAAATTTTTAAATCTACTTTTATGTACAAAAAAAATAAATAAAAAACTAAAAAGATATTTAATGGATTTATTGCAAATAAAAAAACAATAAACAATAATAAATATTTATTATCACTGCTTAATTTGTCTATGAAAGCAGTAATTAACATTAAAAATATCCAAGAATAAGAATCAAAAAATATTTGAGTTGAACTGAATTGATTAATTAATAAGGAAGATGCGAATAAAAATGTTACGTAGTCTTTATCTATAGATATTGACTTTTTTCTAATAGAAATAATAAACAATACGATTAACAAGTGGCTGAGTAAAAAAGTTGGATAAACTACTAAATCTATATTCTTAATATTTGAATCTATTTTGTAATTTTGTAAAAGCGATGAACCAGAAATTTGTCCGAGACATTTAAAATCAAAAAATCCTATTTCAGGATTCAAAACTATCTCAAAGGTATCAATGGTAGTTTTCTTTACCCAAGATGCTATTTCTTTAGTTTCATAAATACATTGACCATTGAGAGTTGGGATGTATTCGTATTGATTTAATTCATAATTTTTAAGCTCACTAAACTTTGAGCTTAAAAATAAATTATTAACAGCAAAAACTAGGAATAATATACCAAATAATACAAATATAATTCGAAAATACTTATTTTTTAAAAAACTGCTTAAATTTATATTTACCATGTAAAAATTTTTTCAACTACAAATGTATATTAGTTGTTAGTTGAATTGGTTATTAACAAAAAGTAAAAATTGTTTTTCTAATATGATAATTCGATTACACAGTACTGCTCAAAACAGTTAGTCGTTTGATTTCTTTGTGAAATATATCCACTTAACAAATTAAGATATGTGTCATTCGGATTAAATGTATTTTCTAAAATAACTATTTTTGGATTTTCATTTAGTATATCTTTATAAAATAAGTCTGAAAAATTTTCATCGCTATAGAAATTATTCCAGTTAACACTACTAGACCTATAGTGAGATGAGTAATACCACATTCTTGTGGAAGGTATGATGTTATATTTAAATATCGCATCAAACCTTGTTTGGTCAAAATTTGCTATTAGAATTCCAGCTTTATACTCTTTTAAACTTTTATCATTTACTAATAATTTTTCGTACTTACTGGAAGATTTACTATTTTTAAAGTCAGTAGACATAAATATACGATTCCCAATCAATATATTGTCACTTCCAATATTGTTGATTGGGTAACTTCTAACTTCAGGAAAGAGAATTGTAAGAGTTACAAATAAAAATAAAAATATTTTTTGATAGAGTAATTGTTTTTTGTCCTCATAAATAAACAATAGCAAGTAAGCAAGGCAAAGAAAGAAAGGTATGTACAAGATTACCTGGTAGTCTGGAAATCTTGGACCTGTAAGTTTTAAATGTAATATTTCAATAATTGGCCAAATTATAAGTATTGAGTACTTATCTACTTTTCTGATTTTTAAATAAATTAACAATGAAAAACAAATAATTAAAAAAGGAATAATATTTTTTTTAATCGCTTGTTCTAGTGAATAGTAATAAGTTGTATCTGAAAGAGCCAAATTAAATTTTATATTCAGTACATAAAAATCATAAAGCTGTTTAGTAAAAAATAAATAAATTATAGAAAGAGAAGTCCAAATAAAATTATAGATAAATAATTTCGTAAAAGTTTCTTTATTATATTTAGACATTATCCATACAAAAATGCTTAATACTAAGTGTGTTATTACAAATGATCCAATAGTGAATGATGCGAGAAAAGTAAAGAGTGTAAAATATTTTAAATTTTCTTTTACAAGATAAAAATATAAAGCAATCAATAATGCTGTTGAGCCAAGAAACCTGGTATCAAATTTTAAAAGTGGTGCGTTAGGGTCAAGAGTTAAAATAAGTATAAGAAAGGAAAGAATTAAAAAAATAAAATTTTCATTTGAAAACTTTAATTTAAGAATTTTAAAAATTAAATAAGCAATCAATGCAACTGAAGATAGATAAAACACAGATATTCCAAGCCATATATTTGAAATTCCAAATATTTTTAAAATTAAAAAGTAAACAAACATTATTACTGGACCTTTATGCTCTATGGCAGCTGAATATACATTAAGATCGTAATATTCCATTCTCATTGCAGATACAATCCAAACATAGTGATCATTGTTTAGCCTCATGGAGTAGCTTAAGTCAAGAACTCTACTAACAAGATAGAGAAGCAATACTAGGCTAAAACCAGACTTAGAATTTATAATTTTAATATTAAAATATTTTTGATTTACTGAAACAAAAAGAATAAATATATAGGTAAAAATAATTACATTTAAAGGGTTAATTGCAAACAAAAAGGTTAGAAAAAATAATACATACTTCTTTTGTTTACTAATTTCATCAATCGAATATGAGATTATAAATAAAAAAATCCAAGAGTATGAGTCATAATAGATTTCGAAATAATCTGTATTTTTGATGAAAGTAGCAATTAGAAATAGAAAAGTTATATGTTGTTTTTTAATTAAAAGCCTTTTTTTTCTGAACGAAAATACTATCAAAAAGATAAGGAAGTGACTGAGTAAGAAAGTTGGATAAAGTACTAAATCTATATTCTCAATATTTGAATCTATTTTATAATTTTGTGAAAGCGATGAGCCAGAAATTTTTCCAAGGCATTTAAATTCAAGAAGACTTATCTCAGAAAGTGTAGTTGAATCATCAATAAAAACAATTTCATAATTTTGGATTTTAGAATTATTAATCCAATCTATTATTTCGTTTTTTTGGTAGATACATTCACCATTAAGAGTTGGTAGGTAATCAGATTGACTAAGTTCTTTTGTTTTTATTTCACTATTCTGATAATTTAAAAAAAAATTGATTGAAATTATCAGAATTATTAAAGAAAAAATTAAAACTAACGGTGTGAATTTTTCAATTTTAAAATTTTTTATCATTATTTAGGCATTATAAAATAATTACCAGCTCTCTGAGGTCAATTTTCTAAACGTCTTAGAAAAATCTTCTGAATATACTTTCGCACCAGTATTATTCAAATGGCCATAATCTAAAAAAACATCATTCGAAGAAAATTTATAATCTAAATTATCAATTAATTTTTTTTCTGCAACACACTCTTTCATGATAAATTGGAAATAATTTTCTATATATTTTTGGATGTTTTCATCAATTTCATTAGATCTTATAGGCAAGTGAGTTAGAAATATTTTAATATCATTTGATTGTGAATACTCACAGAGCTTCTTAAAATAAAATAAATTATTTGAATTGTCTATTTCTTCAATTGCATCAATGTAATTTTCAATTGAATAAAATCCTTCATTTAATAATTTTCTCTCACCATAAACATCAAACTGACCCAGTTCATCTTTCGATATAATTGTTCCAATTTTTTCAGATTCATTTCTCTGAAATATATAACGATGCCATATATCACTGGAGGCATAAGACTTAAATAATATATTTTTTAAATATTTAATATATGAGAAATTGTCGGGCAAACTGCCTAGGTCCTCAAGCTTTGACAATTTAATAAAATAATAAGATGAGAATATTTCATCGTTAATAAATCTGTTTAAATCAATTTGTAAAATTATATGTTCTGGTTTTTGGTTTAAAGATTCTAAAACCTTATAGTCTAAAAAATAATTTCCTGCACTAACTCCAAGATTTATAATTTCATTTTCTTCCATATTTAATTTAGATGAGAGAATTTCTGGGGAAATTGCATCTCTAATTAAAGAGTTTCCAAGAATGACTATTTTTGGATTTTTATTTTTAATCTCAGTTTCTATGCTTCTTAAAGATCCCACTTGGGAAAATGAGGGTTCTAGAATCCAGGGGTAAGGAGTAAATCTAACTAAAAGTTCAATTAAAAATACTGTGATTAAAAATGATGTAAGTAATTTTTTCATTATCAAAATTGAAAATAAATAAATGGCGAATAAGTTCTAGCAGAAAACAATATAATCAAAATAAGAAAGAAATTTACAATCAATAAATAATTTTTTTCTTTTATTTGATTTAGGTTTTTATTGGCTTTTAAATCAATTAATTCAATAATTACGAAAATTAGGATTGGAAAAATAAATTTAGATGAAGTTAAACTCAAATAATTCCCATTGTCAATACTTAGTAACCTAGTCCAGTGTTCTGTCGGAGGAGTGCCTAAAATTGGGTTGTTTACCCAAAGACCTGTAAAAAAATTTGTTATATTGCCAATTCCACCAATTCTAAAAGGTATCCACATTAGATTAGTTATCAAGAAAGTAGAAATAATAGAAATTAAATTGCTTTGAAATCTTTTTTGATATATAAAAAATATAATAAATAATACTGTGGCAATTTTTCTTGTAATAAAGGTTGGTAATAATTCATTTTTTCCAACAAATATAATTAGTTCATTTTGATTTTTAAGAGTCTCTGTATTCACACCCATGACTGCACTGTGGCACTTAAAACTACTCGGTACAAATTCGTACGTAATCTGTGTTTCAGGAATTTCTATTTGTTTTATATCATCAAAGGAATTTAAGCATCTACCGTCTGCTGGAAAATTAAAATAATTATAAATTGAAACTTCTTCAATTGTTACGTCATATCTTTCAAAATAGTCAAAATTATAAGGCTTTATGAAGCTTTGATATATACATAAAACTGCAAGTAGTATAAAAAATAAATCTTTAAATCCAATTTTCATAATATTTTGGAAATACCTTGAAGAAAGGAAGAAACCGTAGAGGAATCCCCATAAAATAAAATTCCATGCTGCACCATGCCATAGTCCTGCAATTGTCATTGTAAAAATTAAATTAAAAATATTGCGAATAATTGTTTTTCTATTTCCTCCCATTGGAATATATAAATAATCTCTGAACCAAAATGAAAGTGTTATGTGCCATCTTCTCCAGAATTCTTGAATAGATTTTGATAAATAAGGAAAGTTAAAATTCTGCGAAAGCTGGACTCCAAGTAAGCCTGCAGACCCTCTTGCGATTCTTGAGTAGCCAGCAAAATCACAATATATTTGAATCGAAAAACATATTGTTCCTATAAGTAAGAAAGCACTGCTTGTATTTGTAATTTCTAAATATAGATTTTCAACAACTTTTGATAGGTTATCTGCAATAACTGCTTTTAATACAAAACCTTGAAGAATCAGATAGAGGCTAGGTTTTAGAAGAGATTTTTCAAAGGTTTTTGAAGTTTTTATTTGGGGAATTAAATTTTCTGCCCTTTCTATTGGACCAGCAACTAGCTGTGGGAAAAAACAAACGAACGTTGCAAAAACAAAAAAGTTATCTTCAGGTTGTATCTTTTTGTTATAAACATCAACCGTATATGAAATTGTTTGAAATGTGTAAAAACTTATTCCAACAGGCAAAATAATATTTAATGAATTAAAAACCTGAGTTTGATTATCAAAAAATCCAAATCTCAAAAAAGATTCAATAAAAAAATTGAAATATTTAAAAGTAAACAGTATTGAAAGGTTTATCAAAATACTAAGACTCAATAGTATTTTTCTGTCACGTGTCTTTAATGTTGTATCTATTTTTTTTGAAATAAAATAATCTGTAACTGTTGAAATCAAGATTAGAGACAGGAATCGATAATCCCAAAATGAATAGAATACATAAGAGCTAAGAAGTAGAAATAAAATTTTGTATTTATTGTTTATAAATCTTGAAATAAAAATACAAATTATTAGAAATATGATGTATTCAAATGATATAAAATTCATTTTTTAGAGATATAATTTAATTCTTTATTCATAATTTTTTTTTGAAATGATTTAGTAAAATATTAATACAAAATGATAAGAATTTCGCATATAAGAACTGTTTGTTTTTCATTATTAGTAACTTTTTTTTTAAAGATCATTACTGAATTAATAGAAATATTTGGAAAAGATAATTTATCAATATTACAAAAAATAGGCACTGCTGAACAAATTTTTTCAAATTCAGCATTTGAATATCCATTATTAAATGATGTTTTAATCTTACTTATTTATACAATATTTTTGTTTTTCTTTAGTACTCGTGGTCTTTTTATTCTTCAAAATACCTCATTGAAGTATTTAAAATTTTTAACTGTAATTCTAGGAGTTCTAGTTGCAGCATCTACTATAGTTTTTCAAGAGTATAAAGCTTGGGATTTAAATCCCTACTGTCAAGAAAGTCCCATAAATCGAGTTTCTGACAAAAATTTCAATATTTATAATACAAATTATAATGGCATAAAACCAGGCCTATCTCCGTTTGTCTGGATTGGATTTAAAAAAATTTGCGAAATAACTGTTTTTGGAGTTAATTACCAAACTCATTTCTACTGGATTTTTTTGTTGGGTGTCTTATGCATATTAAAAGAAGGTACGAGATTTAATAATATAGATCTCCTCTGTTTAACATTTTGTTTAAATCTTTCCTACATACACTCAATAAGAAGTGGGAATTATGGTTTTTTATTAGCTTGTATGCTCAGTATTTTTTTATTAAGGGAATTAAATAAATCAAGTTTACTTAATTTAATAATAATTTTTTTTGTTTGCATATTAAAAATTCACTATATTGTGATAGTTGTAATCTATTTTTTTATACTAAACAAAAATTATTCATTTTTATTAAAACTATTTATTTTAAATCTGTTCTTCTATCTCACACAATATTTGACATACAAAGAATCAACT
>Ga0208425_1000799_pt1 | contig 10840 bp, 10 predicted proteins | sample DEB08_DNA_4_FD_185496 | JGI IMG/M metagenome (GOLD analysis project Ga0208425, IMG submission 185496) | Aqueous microbial communities from the Delaware River and Bay under freshwater to marine salinity gradient to study organic matter... | ecosystem: Environmental > Aquatic > Marine > Coastal ...
GTCGTTCTAGTCTTTCTACATTTGGTGTCTCACGTAGAGACCTTTCTGTTTGGTCAATTCTTAATTGAAGTGCCTTTAATCTTTGGACGAATTCCGAATCATCATCTTTTGTGAATCCACTCAATAAGTCGTTTATCATATTTTTGGACTCACTTGTTAATTCTGTAAACAATGTTGGATTTTCATTCCATAAATAATCTAAAGACATGACATCACCTATTTCTTGTTCTAGTAAACTAAGCGTTTGATCTTCTTCATCATCGATCATTTCACCGCTTGTCGTTTCACCGTGTAGCGGTTCCGGAGGTACGCTTGTCGTTTCACCGTGTAGCGGTTCCGAAGGTGCACTTGGTACACTTGTCGTTTCATCTGCACTTGGTTTAGAGTCAACCATATTTTGAAAAGCTTCAAGCTCTTCTTTTTTAAGATCTTGTAAATCCTGTTTACCCTGTACTACTTCATCTATTGTCTCTGAACCCTTTATATTCTGTCTTACTGTTTTGAACATAGTACTAGCTGTAGCTGCCGCTAACAGACCAGCCTGTAATCCTATATCAATAGCAGTTTTACCACTACCCCCAAAAAAAGCGCCCATTGCTGATTGTCTAGCGTCTTGGTCTCTATTAAACATATCTAACATAGCCTGTTCGTCAGCATTTTGGTCATGTTTAACTGCACCATCTTCGAGGTCTTGTAGTTCTTTAGCGAATTCAGCATCTCTGTCTAAATCATCTTGGTTAATCTGTGGTGGGTCATTTAATGCTAAACCCGCTCTCCCACGGAACCGCTGCGCGGTGATTAATCCAGCTCCTAATAAACCAGTTCCTAAAATACCAAATCCTAATGTCGAAGGATTAATATTAGACGATGGGTTACCTCCTCCTTCTGTGATAATAGTTTTACCGCTCTGACCGGAGGGAGGACCACTTGAAGAAAAACCACCTGTACCGCTCTGTGAGGGACCTCCCGAGAGAGAATTACCCCCGTTTTCTGTACGGCTCCGCTTATCCTCTCCAGAGGTACGCTTATCCTCTCCAGAGGTCCGCTTATCCTCTCCAGAGGTACGCTTATCCTCTCCAGATATAGTATCACTCATACCTTGTTTACTTTTTTCAATCTGTTTGAGTATCTCAAGTTGTCTTAACCTATCTAAATCACTTGGACCTTTCTTCGGTTTATCATCGTTGTCATCAGGTCTATCATCACCTCCGCCTCCCCCAAAATCAGGACCCGAGGGTGGACTGTCACGCCTAGGAGGATTGCCTCCAAAGACCATAGATGAATTCCACCAATCCTTCAACCGTTTAGCCAATATTACAGCACCACTTGATAAGAGAACTGAACCGATACATTTAATAGAGCCGTCTATAATTCTATACATGTCAGGTGAGATTAACCATTTACCTCTAGTCCAGCCTAATAAGGTACTTGGAATGCTCATAGGGTTATTAAATATATATTCTAACGATTTCAAAGCAGGCTTACCAAGTTTCTCAACACACACTTCTTGAGCCCATGATGTTAATGCTTCTAATGTCCCTTTTACGGGGTCTTTACTTCTCATCGCTTTTTCTAATGATGATGTTAATTTCTTGACTAAATCTATTTCTTTTTCAGCTTCTTTTATAGCATTTGCTACAGTGATATTCCCTTTACCGGATCTCCTCCTAGGAGGTTTTTTACCTTTTAATTTTGCTTTATTATACTTTTCTAAAGCATCCTTGATCTCTTTCACTTGGTCTTCAAATGCTTTTATTTGGTATCTATTCACTTTCGCTATAAGGTTAAGATACTTTATACTATCATTGTTTGTTAGTTTAGTTTCATATATTTCAAGGGGTTTTAATACTTTATCCATATCAGGGATTTTTTTTAATACTTCAAGCTTGTCATCTTTCTTGATTTTACTCAGGATTTTTACTTCATCAGGTTTCAATGTTATAAATTTACCAGGGTATGTCTTTTTTAAGAACTTTTCCATTTTATTATATTAGTAGAAAAAATATAATTATTCACAAATAAATTCCGAGTTAAATTTGTTATAACATTTGGAATTCAAAGCATTGATAAAGAGAAAACCATAACGGTCTTTCTTGACCCTTTTCACCATCTCATCAAAAATGTGTCTATCCACGTGAATACAATCTTCATAAATACTATTTAATTCTTGTTTACTAGCTGATGGGAAAATACACCAGTGCGTAATTTGACTCCTTATATAACGTGGCAAACTAGTATATTTTTGTGCCACTATAATACTTGATACTGCTCCGCTTTCCAGTTGGTTTCCATTATCGTCAAGTAAAGGTCTGCCGAGATGACGATTATTCATCATAATCTTTTTAATATCATCAGCAGTATCTCCACCCTGTTTGAGAGACGCGGCAATATCATCAAGAATTAACAGCGTTCTACCGTCACATTCTTCGTCTGTCTGAATTCTGTTAAGAATTTCTTTTAAGTCGTTGAGTGACTCGTATTGTCTATCGAGGGGTAATTTTGGTTTAACAGTCATACTACCGAGTGAAGGAGATATATAAAATACGTTCGTGAATTTCTTGTTATAAACAGCGTTCTTCCCACCTCTTTGAGTTAAGTTTTGAACTAGGTTTGATTTTCCAGACCCACTAGAGCCTACCACAGCCATACGAAAAAAGCTTTCTTTAGCTCCAGGCAATGGGTATTTGATTTTAGGACATATCACATCATCGCAAGACATTTTGAATGGAGAGATGTCTATAGGGTCTTTAATCCTTTCTTCTTGTAACATTATTTATTAATACTAAATATTTTTTAATTCTTTACACAAGAATTAAAAAGTTATTGGTGAGATTCAACCCAAGCAATATGTTTTTTAGATTTGAGGTGTCTTGATAAATTTGTTTTAGTAACTTCAGACCCACATTCACAAACGACTTTAACTTCCCCATACTCTCTCTGTTTATTAAGTATTTTTTCTTTATTCTGTTCATAATGTTTTTTCCTTTGCTCGCTTATTTTTTCCTTGTTGGCTTCTCTATATTCTTTAAGATATTCACTCTTTATTTCTTTATTATCTTCTCTGTATTCTTTATCAGTCCTACCTGGAATGACTTTATTAACACATTCAAAGTTTTCAATCCAATATCTTTCACGTGAGTGTAAATCAATTTTACTATCACAAGGGAAATGTTCTACTAAACTGTATGTATAATCTCCACGTTCAATTATGTCAAAAGATTTGACGTAACGTTTTTTACCATTTTTCCAATCCTTAAAATCACATTTATGGTGACTTACTCGTTTAGCAAGAGATTGACAGGTACTTCCATAGTAAGTTTCTCCAGTGATATTACAAAATATTTTATAAATTTTTGATTTTTGATAATCTGGCATTGTCCTTTTTATTCTGTATTTGTCTCTTTAGATATTATTTTAGAGACCAAAAGCTCTTAGCAGTTGCTTTGGTGTGTAATTAGGTGGCTCATATGTTTCTTGGTAAACAGGTTTATGTTCTGTTTCATCATTTTGTACTTGTTTTGGTGAACTAGGATCAGGGTGTTTTTTACCTCTACCGTTCCTTACTCTGCGGATGACTATTTCTTGCTCTGAATCAGAGCTTTCTTCTTCAAGAATTATTTTGGGTTGCTTCTTTTTCCTCGTTTGTTTTGGTTTGGTGATGACTACATCATCTTCATCACCCTCATCATTTATCACTAACTTTTCAAAGTCCTCATTAATCTTATCTACTTTCCTTTTTGCTAGCTCTTTCTCTTTTATTTTAACAGCTAATTCTTTGTCTTTATTTTCCTTGTTAATTCTTCGTTTCTCTGCTAGTTTTTGTCTCGCTATTTCAAACGCTTTAACCTGTGCTTCTGACCTAGTTTTCTTGACTTTTGGCTTTTGAATAATTTCATTTGTCTCTTCTCTGACTGGTTCTTCAATAATGTTTTCTTGTTCTTCAGTATTCATTTTATACAAAGCATAGAAAAAAATATTTTGTCAAAATAAAATGTTAACTTAGTAAATAAAATTTGTTATTAAATATTCTTTTACTAATTTATTATTACCATGAACGGCTATTGTATATCTGGTTTTAATAGTTGATATATTATATTTTTGAAACAGTTTCTTAATTTCGGGTGAGAAATCATAAGATAAGATAAATTTACCTTTTATTCCTTGTAGAGCATTATAAACATCTTTTGGATCAATACCCCCTACTGCATAATCATTTACGGATTTACTATAAGGTGGGTCTAAGTAAAACAATGTATCTTTCGAGTCATATTTTTTTATAATATCTTTAAAATCTTTGTTGAAAATTTTTACATCTTTCAACTTATTTTTCCATTTATCAGTTTTTAATTTTTTTCCTCTATCAATTACAGGTACGTCATTTGCAAAGTTGCTTCTATTTCCACCAAAAGAATTCTTTGATAAATACAAATTTCTATAGAGACGATCTTCAATCTTATTAAACTTTGTTTGGGCTTTTAATTTATTAAATTTAGCTCTATCTCCTGTAAAATCATAGTTAACCATTTTGTCTCCTACTTTCTGAGTATCAATAAATATGTGATAAATATCTTTATCTAAATCATTTATAACGTTAACTTCAGCTGGTTCTTTTTCAAAAAATACATGTCCTGCACCTATAAAAGGTTCAACATATACTGTATGGTCTGGCATTATCTGAACTATAGCCTTCTTTAACTTCGATTTTCCACCTTGTCTTTTAAACATAATTATTTTATTTATAATAAAAAATTAATTTAGACTTTAAATAAATTAAACCAAATTATTGATAAGTTCTTTTAATACATTAACACTCATAGTATTCCCTATCTGTTTATGAAATTGAGATTTAGAAACATCTATTATAAATTTATCAAAACCTTGTAAATTTAATAATTCTTTGTTACTTGCATATCTTTCCTTTTTAAAGTTCCAAATTCTAGAACTACTTGTAATTGTTGGACAAAATTTAGTTGTATTTTTTCTCTCTCCTAAATTAATAAAACCTAAATCTACAAATACAGAATCTTTAGACAATTTAATTAGGTTAGCTTTTCTAGATGCAGGTGGTCTATCTACAGTTCTATTAGACATTTCTATATATTTATTTATATCTTTCATCTTTTTAGCTTTTGGCCATTCAAACTTTTTTCCTTTAGTTCCTACTATAAAAAGTCTCTCTCTATTCTGAGGTATACCATAATCTTTTGTATTCAGAACTTTCCATTCTACTTGGTATCCTATATCTCTAAAATCTTCTAACGCATCTTCAATTACATCCCAATCTTTACCTTTATTAGATGTTAAAATACCCTTTACATTTTCAAGAATAAAGTATTTTGGCTGTATTTCAGTTATCACATCGTAACACCCCCAAAATACTTTACCCCTTTCATCTTTAGAACCTTTTCTTTTTCCAGCGATTGAAAATGGTTGACATGGGAATCCACAAACGTAAAGATCTATATCTGGTACATCATCTATATCTCTTTTAGTTATATCACCTTCTGGGTATTCTTCATCATACCCAAAAAGTATTTCTGGATCATGATTAGCTATAATGCTTTCCATACAGTATTTATCTATTTCCGATGAGAAAATATGAGTATATGGTATTTTAAGTTGTTTTAAAGCTTCAATAGGAGCTTCAATACCACTACAATCTGTTCCTACTCTTAATTTTTTTGGCATTTTATTATACTCAAGACATTTATATTCAAAACGTATTTACAAACATAGCCCATACCTGATCAGGTTAAATAACTCACTCTTATCTAAAGATACATAATAATTTAAAAAAATATGAATAATGTCCTACTCAAATATCTGTGTGTTAGACACGACAACATTCCATCTCAATTACACCAACTGCGTAGCAAAGAAACACATTTCTTTGTCAATGAAATCATTAGAGAGTTTGGTAAAAAAGGATTATATAACCAAGACGGTAAACTAGTAAGTTTTACACGAGTCTTCAGGAGAGTAGATATGTTTGAAGTCAAAGCTCTAAAGAAGCTAATGCGTGACGTACGTTGTTACTTTAATAAGTTATGTATGGAAAATCCTGATAAATCCTACATAAAGGTTCCTCTGATAGATTGGAGTAAATATAATTACCAACTTTAATAAAATTTTGAAATGAAAAATAATTTCAAAATAAAAATAATTTTGAAATGAATGATCGATATATTGATCCCGCCCCCTGGTTAAAAGTCTCCGCCCCCTGATAAAATGACTGGGATCAATTCATTTTCAAACCGATCCCGCAATGATCCCATTGATCCCGCCCCCTGGTTAAAAGTCTCCGCTTCCTGATAAAATGACTGGGATCAATTCATTTTCAAATTTTTTAATTATGATTTAAAGATATCGTGTCAATAATTAAAATGGAAAACCAAACAAATTTTAAAAATGTTGATTATAAAGAAATGGAAATCGTTTTCGAAGATGAACTTATTGAACATCCCACATACACTAAGAAGGAAGACCTCTTTAAGTCAGAAATAGACAAAGAAGTCTATCTATCATTTGATGTTACTAAAAACAAAGCATTCAAAAACTTTACAGCAATGTCATGGGCTGAGCTCAAAGACCAAGTGCGCAATGATAATCACATGTATGAAATTATTAGGACTGATAGGCCAAGGTATTCTTACTTTGACATTGAGGGGTCATATACTCAGGTTAACAAACATTACAACATTGATGATATGAATCAGCTTGAGGACAAAATCATCGTTGATTTGAAATTAGCTATTGAGGATTTTAAATACAACAATGATAAGGATGAAGATACTGATTTGGTAGTACTGAGTGCTAGTAATAATGCCAAGCTATCATTACATGTTATTGACAAAAATATTATATTGTCAAACAAAGATGATTGTAAAATATATCACGAGGCTTTTCTTCAACACATAAGGAATCAACCAGAGTTGACGTTAATCATTGATAATGCTGTTTATGATTCAGACAGAAATTTCAGACTGGTTAACCAAAGCAAATTTTCATCTGCGCCTAGACCAATCAAGCTGAAGTCTGACCATTCTATTAGTGACACTTTTATAACACGTGTAGATAAAAACACAGAGCCAATGAAGATTCCTCCTAGATGGATTAAGACTAAGAAAGTGTTTGTTAAGCCCATTAAAGAGGAACTCGATGAGACTGAGGAAACTGAATTAAATATGCTTATTGAGAAATTAGATGTCAAAAGATTTGATTCATATAACGACTGGGTTGTAACTGTTTGGTGCCTTTTTGCTTGCGGTGCTTCTAAAGAACAGATCCATTTTGAATCAAGTAGTAGATGTCCTGAAAAGTATCAATATGAAAGTGTTGAATCTACAATAAAACAGTACGATCACGGAAAAAGCAAGTTTAATATTGATACTTTAAGGGCTTGGGCTAAACAAGACTCTGGATTCGAAATTGACCGTGTTTTAGATAAAGTCCCTAAAGAACAACCAAAAGCAAGAGCTGACCATTTTCAGTTCCTTGACTTGCTCAGAAAATATCAAGGTAAAGACTTTTATTTAATGGATGGTTTAGATGAATTTTGTAGGGACATTTCATCTTGTGTTTCAATGGTGCTAGGAAGTAGAACTACTTTTGTTATGTACACAAATGATGATAATCAGTATGATTTAGCAAAAAGCTTACCAAAACTTAAGTTTTCTATAACATCAAAAATTGGTGAAAAAGAATCAACCCAACATTGTGAGCTTGAAAAGTACATAATTGATAACCCTCTCAAGTTTCCATTGTTTAACAACATCGTATTCAAACCCAACAATGTTGGTGTTAAAAGAAATGATTTAAACATATGGAGTGGATTTAAGGGTCAAGAAGTAGATATAGTTAATATGGATATCGTGAATGTCTTTATCAATCACATCCGTGAAGTCTGGGCTAACAGCAATGAGGAACATTATAAGTACATAATGAGTTGGTTAGCGCAAATTATTAAGACACCAGAGAAAAAGACAGAAGTAGTTATCCTACTTCAAGGTGGTCAGGGATGCGGTAAAACCTTACCTTGTGACATCTTGTTAGAACATGTGTTTGGGGACAACCTTGGCATGACAGCTTCTGGGTTGGGTAGTTTGACTCAACGCTTTAACGGGTGTACTATGGGGAAGATTTTTAGTAATGTTAATGAATTATCAGTTGTTGATGGTGATGCTTTCAATGCGTCATTTGACAAAATGAAATCATTGATTACAGATAGGAGACTCCAAGTTGAGAAAAAAGGACTTGAACACATCCAGATTGATAACTTTAACAACTTCATAATGACTACTAATCATGTGCACACCGTTAAACTTGAGCGTGATGATAGGCGATATGCTTGCTTTGAGGTTAGTGACAAGTACAAACAGAATAGTAATTACTTTGCTGATTTCATGGACACATTAGATAATCAAAATGCTGGAGATAATATTTACACTTACTTCTTAAGATATCCAGATAATGAGATGGTCAATGTTAGGAAGATACCTATGACAGAAATTAGAAAAGATTTACTTGATTCATGTAAAAGCAATGTTGAACGTTTTGTATCTCAAATGAATGACGAAATTGACGAAGCCTTACTTTATGACTGGGTTGGTAAGGAAGGTGAAAATGCTATTACATGTGCTAACTTTTATCAACAGTATAAGGATTGGTGTAGTGCTAATGGGGAAAAGTCTTGGAGTAGCAAGGCAGTTGGTTCTGAACTGAAGAATAAAAAGTTGTATAAAGGTGTTGACAGAAATAGACGTGATGGGAGGCAAGCAACGTACTATGTTTTTTAATCTTAATTATTTAATTTCTAATGATTAATTAAATAATGAAATTGATAGAATTCACACAATCAAAATGCCAGTGTAGCTTTTGTATTTCAACTCATGACATTTTAGATGAATGGAATGCTTTTAAACCAAAAACTAATCTACAGAAAAGAATGATAAATGTCATTAAAAAAATTGAGAAGAAGTATAAATGATTTTGATACAAAAAATTGTATTAAAATTTTATTGGTCTACAATAATTAAAATTATGTTGTTATCTTTGATGTACTTTTCAACTGCGCTCACTTTGGATAACCTTTTCTTACGTGACAAGGCTGACCTTTGATTAGCTAAAGCTCTTTTCTCCGGGTCACTTTTGTAACGTCTTTGTGCTTCAGCATTTGAGACCTTATCTTCCGGGTTTTTGCGGGGTCTACCTCTCCCCCTTTTCACTTTTGTTTGTGTGTCAGACATTTTCTATTATGTCAACATTTTCTTTTTAAATTACAATTACAATAATTAATATTTAAAAAGAAAATTACAATAATTAAAAATAATATTGTCTGTAATAAAAATGGAAGCAGTTCAAAAAACAAAAGAGCAAATTCAACGGGAAAATAATGCCCGTCGCCAAAGAGAATATAGAGAAAGGAAGCGTGCCCAACTAGGGGAAGAAGCTTACTTGCAAGAAAGAGCAAAGTACAAACGTGACTTGAGAGCTAGAAAGAAACCTCAAGCTCAACCTAGAGCACAAGCTCAAGCCGAAGATGACTTTGAACCTATGATTGATGTGGACCTTCAACCACAACCTCAACCACAACCACAAGCTCAACCACAAGCTCAACCTGAACGCAGGGTCACAAGGTCCTCAACTAGAGCACAACCACAACCTAGAGCACAACCTCAATCTAGACCACAACCTCAATCTAGACCTAGACAATCTAGAGCTACACCAGGTGCCAATTGTGATAACATCATAACTGTTATTAAAAGGAAGGCTGCTGCACAAGGTACAGGTACAAAAGACTCTACAATTAAACAGCAAGTGAATAGGGTTTCTCATCTTTATAAAATTATGTTTGGCACACAATTTGATTGTAATGACTATAGTTGGGTTAAGAATACTAGAAGAGTTTTAGATTTCATAGAGAATAACAGGGCTTGGGATAAGCTCGACCGTTCGAATCAAAATACTAGGAATGTTTATAGAACAGCCTTAGCAAGTGTTTTGAGGGATATTGGCGGTTATCAAAGAGAACAGGAAATCTATTCAAGAGAAGCCTCAAAATATTTCAAGAATGTAATTGATCCTAGAATGGGTGAGGGAAGATTAAGCGACTCACAAGCGCAGAACTATGTTAATTTTGAGAAACTTTTAGAAAGTAAGCAACTATATAGGCCAGGCACTGTGGAATATACACTTATTAGTTTATATGTTGATGCACCGCCTAGAAGATTACAAGATTATCAGTTAATGAAAGTCATAAAGAAGAAAAATAAATCAGTAACAGCTCAATATGTTGAATCACTAAAGAACGATGACACTTATAATTATCTAATTTTGGATAGAAATAATAGACCAGTTGAGTTCATATTTAATAAGTACAAAACATCAAGAACATCCGGTACTCAAACACTAACCATTCCTGTTGAACTGAGTAAATCCTTACAAAAGTACATAACTAATAACAACATAAATAATGGTGATTTCCTATTCAGCACGAGAAATGGTACTCCATACAGTAATTTTGGTCAAATTTTGACAAATGCATTCAGTAGGGCAACAGGTGTTGAAACGACCGTGAACCTCATACGACATGCTTATATTACCTATTTTCTGAGACAACAACGAAGTGTCAATGATAAAAAGAAGCTCGCAAGGCTTATGGGTCACACGGTAGCAGTTCAGAGCCTGTATGAGGTGTTAGACTAGACCAAAACCACCAAAAGAATTCAGTGATAAAGCTTCCATATTACTTAGATGTTGATGGTAAGAGAGAAGCAAAATTATACAATAGACAAGGTAATTTATTTGACGAAACAGGTCCAAGGTTAACTGACCTAGGGTT
>Ga0208425_1000802_pt1 | contig 10805 bp, 13 predicted proteins | sample DEB08_DNA_4_FD_185496 | JGI IMG/M metagenome (GOLD analysis project Ga0208425, IMG submission 185496) | Aqueous microbial communities from the Delaware River and Bay under freshwater to marine salinity gradient to study organic matter... | ecosystem: Environmental > Aquatic > Marine > Coastal ...
GTAATACATATAGATTTGACCAAGCAGACGCTTCAAACTCTGGTCACCCATTATTATTCTATTATGACGCCGGTAAAACTACGGCATATTCAACAGGTGTGACAACTAATGGTACACCTGGTAGTTCTGGCGCATATACTCAAATTGTAGTGTCTGAAACGACACCAAATATATTATATTATCAATGTAGTTCTCATGGTTATATGGGAAGTAGAATTGACATTGATTCATCAACAAATGTTATTGATACTTCAACAGCATTCGTTGATACAACCGGTACAACGATTAATATAGCAACAACAAACTTTGCGATTGCGCAAGCAGTTGCACTAGGATAGATTATAAATAGTATTATAAAAAAGGATAAAAAATGGCAAACGATTTCAAAAGATTCGCAAAACCTGATGTAGGTACAAATACAGGTGCTTCAGCTGACGCTGTTTATACAGTTCCAGCAGGCGCAGGTAGTTCAGCACTAGAATCTATTGTTATTGGAATTACTTTAGCAAACAAACATACTTCAGGTATTACAGCTTCAGTTTTTTTAGATAACGAAGATGGTAGTAATGATGTATATATCGTCAAAGATGCTTCTATACCTTCAGGCTCCTCGTTGGAAGTTATGGCGGGTAATAAATTAGTAGTACAAAATGATGGTAGTAATGCAGATGTATTAAGAGTAGAATCTAGTAGAGCTTCTTCACTTGACGCAACAATTACTGTTTTAGAAGACGTATAATAGAGGATAAAAATGGCATATATTGGTAATCAACCGTTTACACAAGGTATTGGTCTATTTTCGCAAGATAGTTTTACAGGCGATGGTAGTACGACTACTTTTGATTTGACAAATGCAGCACCAGATGGTGGCTCAAATGATATTCAAGTATTTGTAGATAATGTTAGACAAAAAGAAGGGACGTCAAACGCTTACACTTTAGGTTTTGATGGATCAAGTGTATTAAAAAGAATTACATTTACAGCTGCGCCAGCAGCAGCGGCAGCAATATATGTTTTAAATCCTGGTGAAAAAAATGTACAACAAATTACAACGATTTCAAATAATACAATCACTACAGCAAAATTACAAACAGATTCAGTCACAGCAGCAAAAATTACAGATTTAAATGTGACTACAGGAAAGATCGCAGATTTAAATGTGACTACAGGAAAGATTGCAGCAGATGCAATTAACGCAACTAAAATAGCTGATAACTCTATAAGTGAAGAACATTTAGACGCTACGGCAATTACAGGTCATACTGAATTAGCTACAACAGCAGCTGATGATGATGTTCTTTTAATCTATGATACTTCAGCAACAGCAATTAAAAAAATTCAAAAATCAAATATTGCTTCAGCAGAAACATTTACAAGTTTAGTACAAGATACTACACCGCAACTTGGTGGTAATTTAGACCCTAACAGTCAGAAAATAGCAGGTTCTTTAATACCTAGTACAAATGATTCATTTGATTTGGGTGCAACTAGTTTTGTATGGGCAAACATCTACACTGGAGACTTAAACTTATCTAACGAAGCCAAAGAACAAGGTAATGATGTTGACGGCACAAAAGGTTCTTGGACAATCCAAGAGGGTAGTGACGATCTATTCTTAATTAATAATAATTCAGGCAAGAAATATAAGTTTAAATTAGAGGAGATTTAAGAATGCCTTTTATCTCTAATGGCACAACAATACTAGACAATGGTGCTTTTTCAGTTAGTCTAGGTTCAAAGGTTCATATTAAAACTTTAACTGCTAGTAGTTCTGCAACATTGTCATTCGTACATGGAACTGATGGAGTAGTCTTGGATAGCACATATCCTATTTATAAGTTTGAGTTTATTAATATGCACCCAGCAAATAATGATGTTGTGTTTCAAACTAATTTTAGAGATGGTGGAAGTTCTTATGATGCTGTTAAAACAACAACAAATTTTGAAGCAACACATACTGAAAGTGGAACAACTGGTTTTAAATATGGAACTGGAGACGATATTGCTCAAGGAACTGGCTCTCAAAGAACTGGATTAGTAGGTAGTGATAATGATGAAAGTGTTAGTGGAACTTTGCATATTTTTGATCCAAGCAATACAACTTTTGTAAAACATTTTTTTGCTAGAACACAAGGTTATTATGCTGGTACTTATGCTTGGTCTAATTTTATGGCAGGATATTGCAACACAACAGTAGCGATTGATGGAGTACAATTTTCTATGAATAGTGGCAATATTGATTCTGGTAAAATTAAACTCTACGGAATAAAGGATTCATAATGGCAGTAGTATCAGGTGGAACAACATTAATAGACAATGGTGCTTTAGACGCAGCAGTACCATCAGGAAGTTTAATATTACTTTCTACTCAAACTGCATCTAATTCAGCAACAATAGATTTTACATCTGGGATAGATTCTACTTATGATAAGTATGTTTTTAAGTTTATTAATATGCACCCAACAACAGATGCAGTTAAAGGTAAATTTAATTTTAGTACAGATGGAACTAATTTTAATGTTACTAAAACTACTACAGGTTTTTATGCTGGACATACAGAAGCAGATGCAACAGGATTTGGTTTTGATAGTGCTTTAGCACAATCTACATCAGATGGTTTTTTATCAGGTGGAACTGTAGGTAATGCAGATGATGAATCTTTAGTAGGTTCATTTTTTTTATTCGCACCATCATCAACAACTTATGTAAAACATTATATAAGCGATTGTAATATTTATGGTTCAAATCCACAATCTCAAAGATTTTTTTCTGCTGGTTATGGAAACACTACATCAGCTATAGTAGGTGTAAGATTTAAATTTGATTCAGGTAACATAGATAGTGGAGTAATAAAATTATATGGGATTGGAGGATAGATGGGTTTAATTAGTAACGGAACAACAGTATTTGATAATGGCTCAATGGCATCTGGCTTTGGTGGAAACATGGTGTTTATTAAAAAGCTAACAGCTAGTGGTTCTGGTACTTTATCTTTTGTTGATGGTGCAAGTTCTGTTGTCTTGGATAATACTTATAAGGAATATGTATTTACTTTTAAGAATATGCACCCATCAGCAGAACCTAATCAATTAACATTTAATTTAAGTACAGATAGTGGTTCAAACTATAATGTTACTAAAACCTCAACATATTTTAGAGCATATCATAGCGAAAGTGGTAGTGAATCTGGTTTAAGCTATGATGGGAGTGGAGATTTAGCTCAAAGCACAGGTTATCAATGGCTAACAAGGTATCAATCATCAGATAACGATCATGCAAGTAATGGATATTTACATTTATATAATCCTAGTTCAACCACATTTGTCAAACATTTTACTGCAAGATTTGGAGAAACCCATGCAGATAATTATGCACAAGATATTTATATTGCAGGATATGGAAATACCACATCAGCAGTAGACGCTATACAATTTAAATTTAGTACAGGCAACATAGATGCTGGAGATATTTGCCTTTATGGTATTGCTTAAAATATAGAAAAATGACAAATAAAACAAGTATAAATAGTATTAAAAGGAACTAACAACAATGCCAAGATACCATAATATAAACGGAAATCAAGTACAATTTACTGCTGCTGAAGAAACTGCTAGAGATAATGAAGAAGCAGCTTGGGCTGCCGGCGCTTTTGATAGAGCTATTGCTGAAGTAAGATCAAAAAGAAATAGACTTTTAGCGGAAACAGATTTTCATGGAATGTCTGATAATACAATGGCTTCAGATATGACGACTTATAGACAAAATTTAAGAGATATAACAAATGGTGTAACAACACAGGCACACATAGATGCTATATCTTGGCCAACTAAACCGTAATAAATACTAATAAAGAATTATGGCATACATAGGAAGAACACCGAGTTTTGGAGCATTTGAAAAGCAGAGTTTAACTGCTGATAGTTCAACTACTACATTTACATTGAATTATACAGCGGGCAGTTCATCTTCAATACTTGTTTCAGTCGCTGGTGTAGTTCAAGAGCCACAAACTGGTTATAACTTAACTAGTGGTGGTACTCAAATAGTATTTTCAGCGGCACCTACTACAGGTGATACAGTGTTTATAGTATTTCTAGGTTTAACAAGAGACGTTGCAGACTTTTTAAATACAGGTTCTATTACAAATCAAACAGAATTAGCTGAAACAACAGCAGATAATGATTTATTTTTAGTATATGATAACTCTGCTTCGGCATTAAGAAAAGTACAAAGTCAATATGTAGTAGGTATTAATAGTAGAACAGAGTTGGCTGAAAGAGCAGCAAATAATGACGAGTTTTTAGTATATGATACTTCTGCGAGTGCAATTAAAAAAATTCAAGCGAGTAATGTAGTCGCATCAAGTGTGAGTAGAACAGGTACAGGTGATGGATCAACTACTACATTTACAGTCACAAATGGTGTGACAGTCGCATCAACTTTAGTATCTATCAATGGGATTATTCAAACCCCAACAACAGATTATACTATATCAGGAACAACATTGACATTTGGTACAGCACCAGAGGCGTCAGATGTCATACAAGTAAGGGAGTTACCAGCGTAATTAGATAAATAGTGTTATGGCAAAAATTAGACAATCAAATTTAGACAATAGCGTAATCACTGGATTAACAGAAGTCACTACTGTCGCTGATGATACAGATGTATTTTTAGTATATGATACATCAGCGGGTAGATTAAAGAAAATTCAAAGATCAAAGATTAGATTAAACACACCTACAGTAACAAGTGTATCACCAACTGCTGTAGTCTCAGGTGATGGCACAGGTAATCACACATTTACAATTACAGGTACAAATTTATTAGGTGGTACTGCTAGTTTAGTAAAAGCTGGTGGCTCTGCATTGGCGTTTGATTCAACTACAGTAAACAGCTCAACATCAATAACTGGTGTAATCGCTAAATCAACACTTGTAGGTGGAACTGATGAGCCATATGATGTAAAAGTAGTGACATCAGATGGTAGTTCTACTTTAGAAAATCAAATTAATGTAGATCAACAACCAGTATTTACAACAGCTGCAGGGTCTCTAGGTAGTTATCAAGAGCAGACAGCAGGTAATTTTACAATTAACGCAACTGACCCAGAGTCAGCAGGTAATGTCACTTTTGAATTACAGTCAGGTTCATTACCACCAGGATTATCATTAACAAATGAGGGAACAGAAGGTGGTACGGCTAGAATTAGTGGTACAGGTACAGCAGATATTACAAACAATACGACTTATAACTTTGTTATAAGAGCCGTTGACGCTGCATCAAACACATCATCAAGGGCGTTTAGTATTACAGAAACAGCATTCAATGTCACATCATTCACATCATCTGGTACTTTCGCAATACCATCAGGAGTAAGTTCAATTAAAGTTCTTGCTGTTGGAGGTGGTGGAAATGGTGGTGGTTGGCAAGGTTATCACCCTGATCACGCTACAGGTGGAGGAAGAAATGGTGGCGGAGGTGGTGGAGGACTAATATTTATGGATGGTTATCCTGTCACTCCAGGTGGTACATTAACTATTACAGTAGGTGGTGGTGGACAACCATATTCTGGTTCAAGTCCATACTCAGTACCTACGACACCTACAAAAGTCGGATCACCAGGTGACCCAGGATTAACAGTGGGTATATTAGAGGCAGTCACAGGTGGCGGCGGTGGTCTAGGTCACGGTATCGCTGCATATAGAAATGGTAAAAGCGGTGGATCAGGTGGAGGTGGCGCTGGTAGTTCACCTGCAGGTGGTGCAGCGACACAACCAACACAACCAGGAAATTCAGGCGCTTACGGATTTGGTAATCCAGCAGGTACAGACGCTGGTGGAGGTGGCGCAGGTGCTGCATCTACTAACGGTGGTTCTGATGGTGGTATAGGTAAAGCATACACTATCGCTGATGGATCAACATCAGTCTATTATTCTGGTGGTGGAGGCAGAACAGGTGGTCAAGGTGCTCAAGGTGGAGGTGGTGATGGACCAGGAACAGGTGATGTAGGACAAGTTAATAAAGGCGGCGGTGGAGGCGGCGGAGGCGTACAACCAGGAGACGATGGTGGCGCTGGCGGACCAGGAATTGTAATAATACAGTATTAGAGGTAATTATGAACGAGACAGAAAAAACAAATATACTAAATGCTTTTACAGGATTAGAATTAAAATATGGTAAAGCGAAGAACGGCATGGAAATAGTTGAAGGTGCTGTTGGAGTTTACTATAATGGTGTGGGTAATATTGTAGAAGATTCATATTCTGCTGTAGAAACTTTTTGTAATGAAGTTGATGGCGGATAAATAGAGATATAGTTAAATAATTTTTTATAAGGAGAATGAAAATGGCTGATGAAAAGATAGATGGAAAATATGGTGTAAAAGACCCAAATGAGGGTGTAGGTGGTAAACTGGCGTCAAATATGACAGGTGAAGCTATTGAAGGACTTTATGATTACGGTAGTATATCAGATGGTGATAAAGCTGTAGTCAATGAGATTATAAAACTTTTACGAGAGAGAAAAGGTGTACCCTCTGAAATGGTCGTAGAAGAATTAAAAACAAAATTTGATTTGGTAGAAGTACCAATGAAAAAAATAGAAGATACAGTATGGGGTCAATTGACTAAAGACGAAAGAATTGGACAAAGTGTTCAAGGTTTTAGACAATCAATTGATGAAAATGGTAATAAAATAAGAATACCACACATTGGGTTTTCTGCAGATTTAGATTACCTTGATGGTTTTTTGAATAGATTAATACAAAAGGCACAAGAAATTAAATAGGAAAGTAAATGGCATTAACAAAGATAACTAAAACAGGTATAAATGATGCTGCAGTTGAAAGAGCTAAAGTTGGAGCAGATGCTATAGACGCTACTAAAATAGCAGACGATGCGATTAGTGAAGAACATATAGATATTACAGCAATCACAGGTAATACTGAATTATCTGCAACAGCAGCAGATGATGATGTATTACTAATTTATGATACAAGTGCTGGTGCAATTAAAAAAATTCAATCATCAAACGTTGGTGTTCAAGGGCCAACTGTTTCAAGTATTTCACCTACAAATTTCTTAACAGGCGATGGCACTGGAAACTATACATTAGTCATCACAGGTACAGGATTTGTTGCAGGAACTACAGCCAAGTTAGTGACTAGTGGTGGAACTGATATTGCTTTTGATACAGTAACCGTAAATTCTACTACACAATTAACTTGTGTGGTTGCTAAAAATACATCAAATTTAACTAACGCAAATGAACCTTTTGATGTTGTGGTCACAACTCCTAATAACATTCAAGCAAGATTAGACAATAATTTAAATATAAATGCTCAACCTGTATATGTCACATCAGCAGGTAGTTTAGGTACTGTAACTGGAAATGATAGTGGTTTAAGATTTGTAATTAATGCTAATGACCCAGAATCAGCAGGTGTAGTTACTTATGAAAAACAATCAGGAACAATACCTCCAGGTTTATCTTTATCAAATGAATCAAGTGAAGGTGGTATCGGTGTAATTAGTGGAACGGTATCTGACCCTGCTGCAACGACAACTTTTAACTTTGTTATAAGAGCCGTTGACGCTGCATCAAACACATCATCAAGAGCATTTTCTATTGCAGTTAATAAACAAATTCAATACCAAACATTTACTGCATCAGGTACATTTGCTGTACCATCTGGTATGTCTCAATTACACGAGGTACTTGTAGTTGCAGGTGGTGGTGGAGGTGGTGCTACACCAGGAAACCACGGATCAGGTGGTGGTGGTGCTGGTGGTTTGATATTTATGCCTAATTATCCAGTCACACCAGGTGGAACAATTGCTGTCACTGTTGGTTGTGCTGGAGGTCCAGCAAGTGGATCACCAGGAAGTGGACCATCAGGACAAGATTCTGTATTTGGAGCATCTCCTAGTCCAGGTTTAGGACAAGGTGGTGCATTAACTGCTAAAGGTGGTTCTGGTGGAGCTGGCGGTAATGGTCCAGGTGCAACATCAGATGGTGGATCAGTCGGAGGTCGTTCTCAATCAGGAGCTTCTGCTGGTTCTGCAACTCAACCAACTCAACCAGGTAACTCTGGCGCTTATGGTTTTGGAAATGGTGGTGGTTCAGGAGCTTCACCAGGAACTAATGGTGCTGGTGGTGGAGGAGGAGCAGGAGCAACTGGTTCTCCTGATGCAGGTGCTAGAGGAGGTAATGGTGGTAATGGTAGAGCTTATACAATCGCTGATGGTACTACTTCAGTTTATTATGCTGGTGGTGGTGGCGGAGGAAATGGAAGTGATAATACTAACCCTGCGTGTACTCCTTCAGGTGGTCAAGGTGGTGGCGCAAGAGGTGGATCAGGTGGTGGTTCTGGTAATGGTTCAGGCGCAACTGGTACTGCTAATAGAGGTGGTGGCGGTGGAGGATCATCAAATGGTAATAATGCTTATGGGGGTGGTAAAGGAGTTGTAATAGTTAAGTATTAAAAACTTATCTAAATAATATTACATAATTAACAAGTGAAGGTGTGTGATGATGGAATACAGAACAAACGTTGCTAAATATGAGACTGCAGATGGTGATAAAATATTATATCCTTTTAGTCCTCCAATATTTCAATCTATTGTAGATGAAAATTTCACAAAATCATTAATAGAAGAAGGTCGTAGATTACAAAAAGATAAAGACGATTGGAATCCTAGACTTGCTGGTAATTTAAAGTATGGTCGTTCTTTACACTATAAAAGTGACTTTGTAGATAGGGCAGAGAAATATCTATTAAAATATGTTGAGAGATTTTTTAATGGTATATATCAACAATTTGGATCAGACTATCAAGGTATCTCGCAACTTTTAGAAGTAGTAGACTCAAAAGTAAAAAATTCAACGAAACAAGGTAAATTACAGTTAGATACGCTGTGGATAAACTTTTCTCAAAAACACGATTTTAATCCACCACACACACATTCAGGTGCGTTATCATTTGTTATATATTGTAAAGTGCCAAAGAAAATTTTTGAAAATCAGCCTGAATCTAATAATCAACACGCTGGTGAGATAGTTTTTCATCACAATACTAATCTCAGTACATTAGATGGTTATGATTATCCTGTTAGACCTTTTGAAAATTTAATATTCATATTTCCAAGTAAATTAAAACATTATGTTCCAGCATATTGGATTGATGAAGAGCGTATCAGCGTATCTGGTAATTTTAGGGTAGTCTAAATAATATTATGCAAGTTAGAAATTCTTATTATTATTTTAAAGAAGCAATATCACCTGAAAATTGTCAAAAGATAATTGATATGGGTGAGAAGCAAATACAAGAAATTAAAAAAAGTGGTGGGTCTACAGAGGCGACTACTTTTGGTGACAATCATAAACAAGCATTTGAAAAAGAAGGTAGAGAAGCGATACCACAAAAAGATGAGACAGTTGAAGATGTCAAAAAACGAATTGGTGACAAAGAAAATATTGAACAAACAAGATATATTAGAGATAGTGAAGTTGCATGGTTTAATGATGAATGGTTATATAATTTAATACACCCTTTTATTCATCAAGCTAACAAAGATGCTGGTTGGAAATATAATTGGGATTTTAGTGAGTCTTTTCAATTCACAAAATATAATCCTGGTGGTTTTTATGGTTGGCACGCTGATGGAAATAGTTGTCACTTTGGTAAATATAAAAGATATATACCAGGTGTAAGTCCTAAAGATGAAAAAGGTAGACCACCAAAAGGATATACAAATAATCAAAATATGGTAGGTAAAGTTAGAAAGTTATCTTTAACACTAAATTTAAATAAACCAGGTGAATATGATGGTGGTAATCTAAAATTTGATTTTGGTCCACACGCTGCTGGTAAGAGATTCCACGAGGCTACTGAAATAAGACCACAAGGTTCTTTAATTGTTTTTCCGTCATATGTCTATCATCAGGTCACACCTGTCACTAAAGGAACAAGATATTCATTAGTGCTATGGTCAATAGGAGAACCTTTTAAGTAGGTCTAAATAGAATTAAGGAGTATTATGAATACAAAAATTGAAAATTGGAACGAGTTGACAAAAGAACAACAAGAAAGTGCAACAGAACAACTAAAAGGTATGTCTGGATTAAATCCAGCGGTTGTACACCCTGCTGCTAAATTCTTTGAAGAACATAGATGGGTTAAGATAGATAAATTTGTGCCGATAGAAATGTGTAATTTATTATATCATCACATACAATTAGAAGCAACAAGATTAAATTATTATGAAGAACACGATATTGAAACAGATAAAGATATAGATGGCACTTTTACTGACTCACAAGCTCCTGGTGATTTTAGTAAATATGGCGATCCTATATTTGACACTCTTTTAAGTCTATCTTTAGAACAGATGCAAACCCTTACAGGTAAAGATTTAGTTCCAACTTATTCTTATCATAGATTATATACGACAGGTACAGAATTAACAAAACATAGTGATAGAGCGAGTTGTGAAATATCTACAACACTATGTTTAGGGTATGATGTGTCAAATATTGATGCAAGTGTTTATCCTGATTGGGATTGGCCAATGTTCATAGAAGATAAAAATGGTAAAGAAATACCAATTAATATGAAACCAGGCGATATGATAATATACCGTGGTGATGAATTACAACATTGGCGAGAACCATTTGGGGGAATAAATCACGCACAAGCGTTTTTACATTATAATGAAAGAGACGGCAAGTACAATATACCTTTTGATGGTAGACCTTATCTAGGCATGCCATCCAAATACAGGTCACCAGAGTCATTAGCATTA